>WNFU01000101.1_pt1 | contig 123616 bp, 125 predicted proteins | sample 5400121 | NCBI WGS metagenome assembly WNFU01 (sample SAMN13153360, study PRJNA577476) | soil metagenome | isolation source: 100 cm soil or saprolite under grassland replicate 1 | place: USA:California | collected 2016-06-15 | reverse complement strand
TCGAAACAACAACTGGACCGGATGCGCGCCGAACGCCTGGGGCGTGTAGAGGATCGAGCGTGCTGCCTCGTCCAGGCGTGGCTCGGCAACCTTCATCGCTCTCGGTAGGAGCCACTCGCGCCGCTCGTCTGGCATGCGGATGAGCGCGACGTCAACGCCGAGCACGTCCACGACCGTGCTGGCGACGGCCTCCAGCGTCGCCTCGAGCGACAGGCTCTGTGCGAACGAACGTGAGATCTCGTACAGCGCCCGCACCTGCTTCGAGGCTGCGCGCTCCGCGTCGAGTGCACGCTCACGCTCCTCACCGAGCTGCTTGGCACGTTCGTGCAGCTGCGCGTTCTGCACGGCGACCGCCAACTGCGCGGCGAGTGCGGACAGAAGTGCAGACTCGTTCTCCGTCAGCACGCGGCCCCTAGCGGGAAAGACGCCGAGCAGGCCGATCACGTCAGCCTGGGCAAGCAGCGGGACCGCGATCGCGGCTTCGATTCCCGTTTCCGCGGCGGCGTCGCCCACCCCGGCCAGCCGGGGATCCGAGGCAACGTTGTGGACGACGAGCACTCCGCGTGAGCGGAAGGGCCCGAGCGCGAGCTCCAGCAGCCGATTGGCGACGCGCACGTGCGGTCCGGCCAGCCCGATGCCCGCCGCGGCATACAGCCGGTCGTCCTCGTGCAGGTAGACGGCGAGCCGGTCGGCTTCGAGCAGCTCTCCAACCCGTGCGACGGCCGTCTCGAGCGTGTGCGAGAGCGACAACTCGCTGATTGCCTGCCCCACGACGGCCAGGAGGGCACGCGTCCGCTCGAGCTCGAGCGCAACTGTCCGCACGTGGAAGCTCGCGCGTAAAGCATGGGCGGCGCGCACGCCGAACGTCGCAAGCGTGGCGAGAGCGACGTCGCTCGGCTCGCCGTCTTGCAAAAACAGAAGTTGAAGAGCGCCGATCGAGGGCTGCCCCAACTGCAGCGTCGCGGACAACGTTGCCTGTCCTGGTAGACCACCCACCTGTTCGATGCCGACCGCCCGGCGGCCGAGCAGCGCGCGCTCTGCGGCCGCCATGGCCGGCTTCAACGCCTGATCTTTCGAGACCGCGCCGACAGAGGCGACGAGCTCGAGCAGCCCTTCCCCGCTGCGACGCCACAGGAGACCAGCCAGGGCTCCCGTTGCTTCGGTTGCGAAGCGAGTGATCTCCTCGCCGGTGCGGAACTCGTCCGCGCCCGCTGCGAGCGCCTCACCCACCAGGCCCAGCGTGGCCTCTGCGTCGACCTCGCGGTCATCGGCGTGGCCGGCGAACGCCCGGATCGCGAGCGCCCCTTGCCCCGCCGCCAGGCGGGCGAGCCGCCGCTCGCCGGCAGCGAAGGTGTCGCCCCGACGCATGAGCTCGAGGCTGCCCTCCACGCGGCCGTCGACGTGGATCGGAATCAGCAGGACCGAAGAGGCTCGTACTCGCTCGGCCGCGCGCCGCACACTTTCGGGCAGGCGCTCCAAATCGTCGACTTCATGTTCCGGCACGTCTTCGAGCGGGAGACGCGAGCCTTCGAGCTCCGCGCTGACCGCAGCCGAGCTCGTCGCCACCGCGCAGGCGTTCAGGGAGCGTCGCGCATCGTCGGCCACACGCGCCACGACGACCTCGGCGCCGGTGGCCCGTCTCGCCGCTTCGGCCACGACCTGCATGGCCTCGTAGAGGCTGCCCGCGAGCCCCAGCGACAACGCTGCCTCGGCGAGCGCGTCAAGGCCGCCCTCGGCGAGCCCGACCTCCCGCTGTTCTGGACCCACAGCCATCCCGACCCCGCCGAAGTATGGCCGAGGCGCAAGCCGGCAGCGAGGTCGGACCCGGATCGGGGTCTGCCTTGTGAGGCCGTCAAGACAGCGGAGCGGGCAAGCCCGCCACGGCCTCTACGCGCCTCAGCCGCAATAGACTCCCCCGGATGGCCCAGCCAGCCCGACGACAGGTGTCGGCGCCAGCCGAAGAATCGCCGGTCGACCCCGAGGCGATCGACCGCGCCTACCACTACCACCGCGCTCGCCGAAACGCGCGCGTTCGTCGTCAGCGCGAGAAGGCGCACGCACGGCTGCGCTTCTTCTTCACCTTCGCCGTCCTGGTCGGGCTGGCGTTGTTCCTGCTCCTGACCATCTGGCACGAAGTCCAGAAGGTCTTCGGTCTCTAGACCTGGCTACAAGAGGGCCGAAGCTCTCCCGAACGGGCTCCAGCTGGATTGCTCCCAGGAGTTGCCGCCGCACATGGGGCAGATGGGGAGCGCACGGATGATCGTGACCCCGTAGCCACACTCCGAGCAATGGAACTCACCCTTGACCGATTGACCGGTCGTCCATAACTCGACGTATTCGTCGGGCGCCGCTCGAGACGTTCCCAAGCCCTCCATCATCCAGACCCCCTTAGAGTACTGCTTCCGGCGTGAACCCCTAACCTCTTCCCTCCGGCCACCATACCCGTGCAGACTCCTGAGCCCTATCCCCCGCCTGAGCCCCAAGAGGACGACTGGATGACCCCTCAGCCCAGGCCCTCACGCACGTTCCAAGACCTCTCCGGCTTGGGACACATGCTCACCTGGGTGTCCGGGCTGATACTGGCCATCTCAGCCTTCACCGACTGGTACGTCGGCTCGGGGCCGGGGCCGACCACGAGCGTGATCGGGTGGCACACAGGCGCCCTGGGGAAACTCGTCTTCGTCATCGGGCTGGCGGTGCTGGCCCTCGTGATCCTCCGGGAGGCGGGCATCGAGCTGCCTGCCACCGTTCCGGAGAGCCTGGTCATCATCGCGCTCGGGGCGCTCTCGACCATCTTCGTGCTCATCCGGCTGATCAGCGTTCCCGACGAGTTCTTCGGCTGGCGCGGACGCGGGATCGGGATCTTCATCAGCCTGATCGCATCACTGGTCGTGATCGCCGCCGGGCTCCTACGAGCCGGCGAAGAGCTCTGACCCCGAGCCAAAGCTGACGCTTTCGCTCGGCATTAGCTACTCGGGAGCGGGCAACCGTCCGTGTGCGCGGCGGCTAACGAGCAACCTGAGAACAACCGCGATCAGCGCACCCAGCACGGCGCCGCCGATTACGTCGAGGGGGTAGTGCACTCCCACGTACACACGCGAAAACGCGACAGCTGCGGCAAGCACGTAGAGGAACGGGGCGAGCCGTGGGAACGCGAACGACAGCATCGTCGCGGCCGCGAAGCTCGTGGCTGCGTGGCCGGACGGGAACGATGCATCGTGGGGCACTGGAACGAGCGTCTTCGGCTCCGCGTAGCGCAACGGTGGACGCGGCCGGTCGACGAGCGCCTTCAGCCCCATCGCCGACCAGTCCGCAAGCGCGACCGCGATCACGGTGAGGGCGAAGACGCCCCAGCGGCGGTACGCCGCACAGAGCACGAGCGCGATGACGACCCACAGAAGCCCGAGCCGGCCGGCATAGGAGAGATCAGGCCGGGACGATCTGCTTCGTCTGCTCGATCAGCGCACGCAGGTCGAACGGCTTGCCGACGAAGCCCTGCGCACCACGCTCCGCCGCTTCACTCCGCGCATCGATCTGGCCGCTGAACATCACGACGGGGATAGAGCCGACACCGTGCCGCTCCTGCACGCGTCGCAACATCTCCCAGCCGTCGACCTGCGGCATCATCACGTCGAGCAGGATCAGATCCGGCGCCTCGTCCTCGAGGGCCGCAAGGCCGTCTTCCGCGTTCGCCGCTTCCCGGACGGCGTAGCCCTCCATCTCCAGGTTTATGCGCACGACCTCGCGCACCTGCGGGTCGTCGTCGACGAGCAGCACGAGCGGGCCACGTGCCGGCTTCCCGGGGCCCGAGCGCTCGAGGAAGGCTTCGAGGTCGTGGCGCTTGTACCGACGATGCCCGCCGGGCGTGTAGAAGGCCGGCACTCGTCCGACGTCGGACCACTTCCTGATCGTGCTCTGCGCGACGCCCAGGAACTTCGCCGCCTGGCCGAGCGTCAGCCAGTCGCTCTCACCGGAGGCAGCCCGCCGTGCACCGGGTTCTCGCGTAGCCATACCCGCGAATCTACCCAAACGTGCGCCTTCCTAACTCCGGAAGGGAGTCAGGAGGGAAATGTGCGTAATCCTGCCGGGGGCGGAGCTCAGGGAGTGACGGTCAAACCCTGGTTTCCGGTGGTCGGAATGTGGAGCGTTCGGTCAAAAGTGACCGTTGACCCCGGCCGAGGGTTGTCCTGAATCGCCTGCCCCAGGGCGACGCCCAGGGAGAAGACCAGGGCGACCACGAGAACGCGGACGCTCCAACGAATCAGCTCCCGGCGCCGCTGCAGCCGGCGGCGTTCGGTCCGCTCCACAGGGGTTAGCGCCGTCACGGCCTGTAGTCGACGGCGCCGCGCTGGTAGAGGTGGAAGGCCGTGTCCTCGACGACGGCGAGCGTGCGGGGCCACCCGGGCGTCGGAGCATGCTCGGAGACCGAGTCGCGCACCCACGCTTCGGCGCGCTCGTAGAGGGCCACCAACTCCTCGAGGGTGAACGTCTGACCGATCCGGCGGCGCAGCTCGGCGGTTACGACCTCCAGCTGCTCGCTCAACCGGTCAGCGGCAACGGGATCACGCGACGCCACCTGGAAGCGGCGGTAGCCGTCCTCCCACTCTCGTCTGGCGACGTCGATCACTACCGACACGGGCGGAGAACCTATCCGTTACGGAGCGCAGCAAACAGACGGCCAGGGCGGGTCGACCTCCGCGAGGATCTGCTCCCCCAGCTCGTAGCCCGGGCGGGCCAGCGCGAACGCCACGTGCGCGTGCAGGCACTTGAGGCTTCCCGCGCCCTCACGGGCACCGCCCACGCCGAGATCAAGCTCGGGACGCAGCTCCCGCTGTTCTGCATGCGCGCGCTCGAGGCTTGCCGCCAGTCGAGGGTCCTCGGCGGCAGCGCGGGTCCAGCGCTCCACGCCACCGGCCGCTTCGAGCCGCGACACCGCTGCGACGAACTGGGGGCACGTGAGCCAGAAGGTCGTCGGGAACGGCTCGCCGTTGTCATCGAACGCATGCTGCTCCGTGACCGCGGGGTGCCCGAACGGGCAGCGGACGACAACGCGCCTAAAGGCCCGCGGCGGCCGGCCTAGCTGGCGTTCGACGGCCGCGCGATCCTCGTCATCTTTCGCAAGCGAAGCGATGCCCTAACCCTATCCCGCTGAAAATGCGCAGCATTTTCAGCGGTTAGTGTGTGCCTTCTTCCAGCCCTGAATGCCCTTGACGATGAAGAGGTGCTCGCCCGGGCGGATGAACCCCAATCGGCGCGCCTCGCGCGTGAGGGCGTCGCTACTCGCCGAGAACTGGAGCCGATCCCGCAGAGCCCGCTTCTCGTTCGCCAGCCGGCTGACCTCGGCACGCCGGGAGGAGAGCTCGTGGCGTGTCTCGATCCAGCTTTTGATCGGGTGGTAGTACGCGTACCCGATCACCACGACCAGCATGACGGCTAGCCAGCGCCGCGCGAGCGTGGCGAGGGGTGGACGACGTGAAGCCCGCGCGGCCATGAGCGCAGGATTCGCGGAAGCCCTGCCCGCTCCTCTTACATAACGACGTCGACCTTGATGACGTTCGTCGAGCCGGGGATGTTGACCGCAGTCCCCGCGGTGATAACGACGGTGTCGCCGGACTCGATCAAGCCTGCTTGCTTCGCCGCATCTAGGGAACGGTTCCAGAGATCCGCGACGTCCTTGCACTCAGGGATCCAGATCGGCGTCACACCCCACTCGATCGCCATCTGGTGCACCGACCACTGCTTGTGGGTGAGCGCGACGATAGGCCGGCGAGGCCGGAGCCTCGCGACCGCCGACGCGGTGCGCCCGGTGAAGGTCGGGACGAGCATCGCCTTCGCGCCGAGCGCCTCCGCGAGATCGCACGCGGCATTGGACATCGCATTCCCGATCGTCGGATCTTCATTCGCTTCGGGAATCTGATGGCGGTAACCCAGGCTCGGCTCGACCGCACGCGCGATGCGGTCCATCGTCTGTACCGCCTGCACCGGGTACTCGCCCATCGCAGTCTCGCCCGAGAGCATGATCGCGGAGGTGCCGTCCAGGACAGCGTTGGCGACGTCGCTGGCCTCGGCACGCGTCGGCTCTGGATGGTGGATCATCGACTCGAGCATCTGCGTCGCCGTGATCACGGGCTTCCCGCGCTCGAGCGCTTTGGAGATGATCCGCTTCTGGACGAGCGGCACGAGCTCCGGACCGATCTCGACGCCCAGGTCGCCGCGGGCGACCATGACCGCGTCAGCCTCCACAAGCACGTCGTCGAGCGCGTCCACCGCCTCCGCCTTCTCGATCTTGGCGATCACGTGAGCGGTCGATCCCTCCTGCTCGATCAGCGCCTTCAGGTCGCGGACGTCGGCGGCCGATCGCACGAAGGACAGCGCAATGAAGTCGCAGCCGAGCTTGAGCGCAAACTCGAGGTCTTGGAGGTCCTTCCGCGTCAGCGACGGGATCGGGATCGGGACGCCCGGAAGGTTCACGCCCTTGTGGGACGTCACGGTCCCGCCGACGACGACTCCGCACCGGAAACGGCCGGACTCCACGGCATCGACACGAAGCCGGATCATCCCGTCGTCGATCAGAACCTCGTGTCCCGCGCGCAAGACCTCGCCAATGGCGGCCGGCGCAACCGGCAGCTCGCCGTTCCCGGCGCCCTCTCCGCTCGTCACCACCGTCACCTCGGACCCCTGAATGAGGATCAGCGGCTGGTCGAGCCCTCCGACACGGAACTTCGGGCCCTGGAGGTCGCCGATCAGCGCGAGCGGCCGGCCGACCTCCTCCTGGACGTCCCGGACGAGCTTGGAGCGGGCCGCATGATCTTCGTGAGTCCCGTGTGAGAGGTTGAGGCGCGCCGCGTCCATCCCCGCCTCGACGAGCTCCCGCAGCCTTTCAGGAGTCGAACAGGCGGGCCCGATCGTCGCGACGATCTTCGTCCGGCGCGGCGTCACGGAAGCCATGCATGCAGGGTAGCGCCGAGGTAAGTCAGCGCTTCGTACGCGGGAGTCGCGTAGTGACCTGTCCGCGAAGCGGACCAGTGGAAGGGTTTGGGGAAACCGGGAGGTTTCCCCAAAGATTCAGTGCCGCACGGATCTCGGAAACGCCGACCAACCCGGATAGACGGCCGCGTCGCCCAACTCTTCCTCGATCCGGAGCAGCTGGTTGTACTTCGCGACGCGGTCGGTCCGCGAGGGGGCGCCCGTCTTGATCTGGCCCCCGCCCGTCGCCACGACTAGGTCGGCGATCGTCGTGTCCTCGGTCTCGCCGGAGCGGTGGGAGATCACCACGCCGTAGCCGTTTGCGCGCGCGAGCTCGATCGCATCGAGTGACTCGGTCAGGGTTCCGATCTGGTTGACCTTGACGAGGATCGCGTTCGCGACTCCCTCGTCGATGCCGCGCTGGAACCGCTCGACGTTCGTCACGAAGAGGTCGTCGCCGACGAGCTGCATGCCATCGCCGAGACGTTTGGTCATCGTCTTCCAAGCACCCCACTCGTCCTCCGCGAGCCCGTCCTCGATCGAGACCACCGGATAGCGATCGGCCAGCGTCGCGTAGAGATCGATCAGCTCGTCCGCGCTCATGATCTGGCCCTGGCGCTCGAGGTGATAGCCCCCGTCGCGGTAGAGCTCGGTCGACGCGGGATCGAGCGCGATCGCAACGCGGTCGCGATGCCCCGCCCGCTCGGCCGCCTCGAGCACCGCCTCGATCGCCGCCTCGGTCGAGTCGAGCTCCGGAGCGAAGCCGCCCTCGTCACCGACTCCGGTCGACAGTCCGCGCTCGTGCAGCACGTCCTTGAGCGCATGAAAGGTCTCCGCGCCGATCCTCAGTCCTTCGGCGAAGGAATCCGCGCCGGCGGGAACGACCATGAACTCCTGCAGGTCGAGTGAATTCTGGGCGTGGGCACCGCCGTTGATCACGTTCAGCATCGGCACCGGGAGAACGTGCGCACCGACTCCGCCGATCCAGCGGAACAGGGACACGCCCGCATGGGCTGCGCCGGCCTTCGCAGTGGCCAGCGAGACGCCGAGAATCGCGTTGGCCCCGAGGCGTGACTTGTTCTTCGTCCCGTCGAGCTCGATCAACGTCAGGTCCAGCGTTCGCTGGTCTTCGGCGTCGAGCCCCGCGACCGCGCCGGCGATCTCGGTCTGGACATTGCGAACGGCGTTGAGAACGCTCTTGCCGCGATACGACCGCTCGTCGCCGTCGCGCAGCTCGACGGCCTCGAACTGCCCGGTGGACGCGCCGGAAGGCACCGCAGCACGCCCGGTCGCACCCGACTCGAGCACGACATCCACTTCGACGGTTGGATTTCCCCGCGAGTCCAGGATCTGTCTCCCGTGCACTCGTGCGATCGAGGAAGCACTCATTCGAACTCCTCCTTGGCGCGATCGAAGTAGCGATCTTGCTCCTCCAGCGGCAGCTCGGCGAACGACTTCCCTTCGCCGGCCGCGGAGCGCTCGGCACGTTCCACGCGCTCGACGAAGCGGCGAGACATCGCACGCAGAGCGAGCTCAGGATCCACGTTCAGGCGCCGCGCGACGTTGACGGCCGCGAAGAGCACGTCTCCCATCTCCGCGAACACATGAGCGGGCGGCTCCGTTTCCGGCGCGGTCTCGCCGGCCTCGGAGAGCGCCTCCTTCAACTCGCGCACCTCGTCGTCGAGATCCGCGAGCGCGCCCGCAGTGTCCGGATACTCGAAGTCGATCGCCGCAGCGCGCCGTTGCACCTTGCGCGCGAAGAGCAGCGCAGGAAGCGACTCCGGCACGTCGTGAAAGATGCCTGCGCGACCTTCCAGGTCGCGCTTACTGGACTCCCAGGTGCGGCGGACTTGACCCGCGGAGTCGAGCTCAGGCCCACCGAACACGTGCGGATGCCGGCGCACCAACTTCGCGTGAGCGCCCCGCGCGATCTCCTCCAACCCCAGTTGGCCCTTCTCCGCGAGGAGAAGGGCAAGGAAGTACACCTGGAACAGCAGGTCGCCGAGCTCGTCCGCAAGCTTTGCGCCATCCCCGCTGATTGCCGCGTCGGCGACCTCGTAGGCCTCCTCGACGGTGTGCGGGACGATCGTGCGCTCGGTCTGCTCGCGATCCCAGGGACACTCGCGGCGCAGCCGCTCGGTCAGCTCCTGGAGGTCGACGAGCGCCTCGGCGAGGCTCACTTACTGTGACGTCGTGGTGGTCGCGCCCGTGACTGTCGCGCAGGGATCCGGGTTCGGCTGGTACCCGACCTGGTACTTGATGCCCGACTTGCAGTAGCTCTTCTTCTTCGCGTCGACCCACTTCGTCATCGCGTCGTTCTTGCGCTGCTGCTCGAGCTGCTGCTTGATCGACGACTCGACCTTGCTCAGCGAAGTCGTTTGCGCGGCCTTGATCTCGGAGAGCGCCTCGATGATGTGGTAGCCGTACTGCGTGTGGATCGGCTGTGACAGCTCGCCCTTCTTCAGGCTGAACGCGGTCTTGTCGAAAGCCGGGACGGTCTGCCCCTTGGAGATGGTCAGCTTGCCGCCGTTCGAAGCGGAACCAGGATCCTTCGAGTACTTCTTCGCGAGCGCAGCGAAGCTGGCGCCCGACCTCAGCTGTGCGTAGAGCTTGTCGGCCAGGTCCTTCTTCGTCACGAGGATGTGACGCACCTCGCGTGTCTGCGGCTGCCCGTACTGAGACTTGTGGGAAGTGTAGTAGGCCTTGATCTCTTCCTTCGAGACCGTGACCCCGCTTGTCACCTTCTTGAAGAGCTCCTCCGAGATCAGCTGCCCGCGCGTCGCAACTTTGGCCTGCTCCTCGGTCAGCCCTTGCTGCTTGAGCGCCTTCTGGTAGCGCTGCTCACTGCCGCCGTAGAACTGCTTTTTCAGCTTCTCGAGGTACTTGTCCACCTTGTCGTCGGTGACCTTGATCCCCATGGCGTCGGCCTCTTGCTCGAACTCGGCCTGCTGAATCAGGAACGTAACCGCTTGGCCCTTGAGCTGCTCGTACGCGGTGCTGCCGGGCTTCGGGAAGGGTTTCTTCTGCGTGTCGTAGCTCGCCTTGGCGCGGACCATCAGCTCCTGGAACTGGTCCTTCGTGATCGCCTTCGAGCCGACGACGGCAGCGTCATTGGAGCCCAGGTTCGCGGTCGAGGTGCCACCGCAGCCGGCAGCGACGAGCGCGAGCGAGCAGAGAGTAAGAAGAATGGATCGTCTCATGGAAAATGCGCCATTTGCAGCGGATTCGTCACGCTGCCCGGCGCGCGGCCAGTATAGCAGCGACACGCCAAGGCCCTTCCGCCATGCGGTTCGGCGCTGACGGTCATCCAGTCCTGAGCAACTCGCGTGGGCCGAGCTTTCACGCCGGCCCACGTCGTACGTTCCGAGCCCTCCAGTTGATGGAGGGGCAGGCCGCCGACTGCGGCTGGTCGATCCTGATTCCAGTGTTCGGCGTCCGGCGCGGAAGGACGAACACGGCCTTTCAGCAGGCGACCGTTCTGAGCTTCCGGCTGATGGTGACGGCCGTGGGCGTTCCGGTAGTTCTGGAGGAACGTACCCCGGGGCGATGACCGTGCTTGATACAAAAGGATCATACTCCCGTTGCGGCCCGGGACTGGTGGTGGCCCTGGTGGATCAGCTCGCTGTTCGACGTCGGCGTCGTCGTTCTGGCGGTGATCGTCTTCTTGCGTTCGAACCGTCGACGCGTGCGTCAGATGCAACAGTCATTGGGATCGGAGCGATCATCGCAGCCGGGCTTGCTCCCGTCGTCATGAAGGACATGGACTCCGACTCGCCGATGCGCATGCAGACCGGAAACACGATGACGATGACGACGCCTTAGCCGAGTCGCTAGTTGCCGTTACCAGCACGCACGGACTGAATCGCGTCGACCAGCCGGAGCGCCTGCGGGAAACCCTCTTCGCGCAATGAGACCTCGTGGTTCGCGATCGTGTAGACGGCGGTGTCGATCCGGCGTCGCAGGTCTCTCAACTCGTCGGCGCCGAGCACCATCTGGCCGACGCTCGCCTTGCCGCCGCGGAAGACGAAGTAGTCGGCGCCCGCACGCGCTAGCTTCAGCTTCGCCTCCTGGATCAGGAAGAGATTCTCGACCGGCTCGGGGAGCGGTCCGAAGCGGTCCTCTGTCCCTGCTTGCAACTCGCGCAGCTCGTCCTCGGACTCGCTCAACGCGAGCCGGCGATGGAGGTCGATCTTGAGCGCCTCCGACGCGATGTAGTCCGGCGGAACGTACGCGTCGACACGCGCGTCGACGCGGACGGGGCGGGCGGCGACGCGGCGCTCCCCGGAAAGCTCGGCAACGGCCTCGGCGAGCATCTCCACGTACAGCTCGAAGCCGAGCGCTGCGACGTGGCCCGACTGCTCGTCGCCCAACAGATTGCCGGCGCCGCGAATCTCGAGATCGCGCATGGCGATCGCGAAGCCGGCGCCGAGCTCGGTGTGGTCGGCCAGAGTGGCAAGGCGCGCGCGTGCCTCCGGGCTCAGCTCTGACATGTCCGGATAGAAGAGGAACGCATGGGCGGTCACGTCGGAGCGGCCGACCCGTCCGCGAATCTGGTAGAGCTGCGACAGCCCGAGCTGATCCGCCCGCTCGATGATCAGAGTGTTCGCCTGCGGTATGTCCAGGCCCGACTCGATGATCGTCGTCGAAACGAGGACATCCGCGTCGCCACGGAGGAAGGCGTGCATCTTCTCCTCCAGCTCCCGTTCGCGCATCTGGCCATGTGCGATGAGGAAGCGGAGACTCGGCGCGAGCTGCTGCAGCTTCTCCAACGCCTCGTCGATCGTTTCGACGCGGTTGTGAAGGTAGAAGGCCTGGCCGCCACGCTCCACCTCGCGCTCGAGGGCGAGCTTGACCGCTTCCTCGTCGTACTCGCCGACCGTGGTGCGGATGGGGCGGCGCCCCTCCGGAGGTGTCTCGATGATCGAGATGTCGCGGAGCCCGGAGAGCGACATGTGCAGCGTGCGCGGAATCGGCGTCGCGCTCAACGTCAGCACGTCGACTTCGAGCCGCAAAGCGCGCAGCAGCTCTTTCTGCGCGACGCCGAAGCGTTGCTCCTCGTCGAGGATGACAAGTCCCAGGTCCTTCGGGATGACATCGCGGCTGAGGACCCGGTGCGTGCCGATCAGGACGTCGACCTTGCCGTCCTTGAAGTCCGCGAGCACTTGCTTGACTTCGCGCGGCGCCCGGAAGCGCGAGACCATCTCGACACGAACTGGGAAATCGCGGTAGCGCTGGCGGAACGTGTGCCAATGCTGCTCGGCGAGGATCGTCGTCGGCGCCAGCATCAGTGTCTGCCGGCCGTTGACGGCCACGGCAAACGCCGCGCGGATCGCGACCTCCGTCTTGCCGAAACCGACGTCGCCGCACACGAGGCGATCCATGGGCCGGGGCGCCTCGAGGTCTTCCTTCACCGCTTCGATCGCGGCCATCTGGTCCGGTGTCTCTCTATAGGGAAACTCCGCCTCGAGCCGCTCCAGGTACTCGTGGCGCAGGTCGTAGGGGACGCCCGGCGCCTGCTGCCGCTGCGCGTACAACGCAAGCAGCTCGCCGGCGAGCTCACGCACCGACTCGCGCGCACGGGTCTTGAGGTTGTCCCACGCCTTGCCGCCGAGCTTCGAGAGCGCCGGCGCTGAGGTGTCTGCGCCGATGTAGCGCGACACCTTGCCGAGCTGCTCGTGCGGGACGTACAGCCGGTCGTCGCCTCGGAAGCCGAGGAAGAGGTAGTCACGCGTGACGCCCGCTACCTCCTTCGTCTCGAAGCCGAGCAGCTTCCCGACGCCGTGGTCCTCGTGGACGACGAAGTCGCCACTGCGGAGATCCGCGAACGACTGCAGCGCGCGTCCGCCGACTCGCCGTTCACGCGGCGGCCGCTTGCGGAAGACCTGCGTGTCAGGCAGCAGGACGAGGCCCAGGTCGCGCCAGACGAAGCCGCGTCGCGCAGGCGTGACGGCGAACATGAGCCCCGCTTCGCGCGGCAGTTCCTCTCCCTCGGCAACGACGCGCGCTTCGATGCGCCGCAGAAGGTTTTTCTGGCGAAGCGCCTCGCCGAGGTGTGGGAAGGCAACGACGACGCGCTGACCCGAGCGCACGAACGCCGCGAGCTCGTTCTCGGCTTCCGCCAAACCGCGGGCGACGAGGGCCGGCCTCTGCGCCTCGAAGGCGAACGGCTGGCCTGCGGGAAGCGTGTCCAGCAATGCCGCCTTGCCGAACGGCACCGGCTCGAGACCCTCTTCCTCCCAGACCGTGCGCACCTCGTCGGCTTGCCACACGAGATCTGGGCCCCGCGGAACCGGCCGCACCAGATCGGTCGGAACCGGGATCAGCTTGCCGTCGTCGAGGAGCGTCGGCTCGATGAGATCCAGGCGGCGCTCGACGGCTGGATAGATGATCGCCGCCTCGACCGGATGCAGTGCGCGCTGCGTGAACGGCGAGAACGCGCGCATCTGCTCGATTTCGTCGCCCCAGAACTCGATGCGCAGCGGCTCGCGGCCCGTCGTCGGGAAGACATCGACGAGCCCGCCGCGAACGGCGAACTGGCCGCGCTCGTCGGCGCGCTCGACACGTTCGTAGCCCGCGAGCGCAAGCGTCTCGGCGAGCTGCTCGAGGCTGATCCCTTCGCCCGGCGCGATCCGGATCGGCTGAGGCCGCGCGCTCGGCGGCGGCATCGGCTCGGCAAGCGCCGCAGCCGAAGCAGCGACGAGCCCGCCTACGGCGAGCACGTCGAGCGCGCGTGCGCGCTCACCGACGAGGTGCGGCGCCGGGTCGAGGCCGGAGCCCCAGTGGACACCCCGGCTCGGCAGCATCGCAACGCGTTCGTCGCCGAGGAACCAGGCAGCGCCTTCGGCGGCGTCGCGGGCATCCTGATCCTCCGGCGCCAGAAGCACGAGCGGGCGGTCGAGCTCTTCGTAGAGCGAGGCGAGCAGCAGCGGCAGCGCCGGCTCCGACACGCGCGCGGGCTTTGGAAACGCCTCGGCAAACCCTTTGAGGCGTTCGGTCGCGCGGAGCTCCGCAACGAACGGGTGCAAGATCGACTGGTCCATTGAAAACGGCTGCGCCGGCCAAGCCGGCCCAGCCTCTAAGTCGGCGCCGCAAGCGACGCCTCGGCGAAAGGCCGAACCCCTCGGGTTCGGCGATTGTCATGGTACCGCCGCATGGATGGTCGACCCGCCGCGGAGCGCGAGCCGGTTCCGCTTCGACGGAATCGGGACTTCGTCCTCCTCCAGATCGGGCAAGCGCTGTCCACCGTCGGCTCGGAGGCGTCCGCGATCGCCTACACGTTGCTCGTGCTGGCGCTCACGGGCTCACCGGCGAAGGCCGGGCTGGCAGCATTCGCGCGCCTGGTGCCCTACGCATTGTTTGCCCTCCCCGCCGGCGTTGCATCCGACCGCTTCAACCGAAAGTGGCTGATGATCTGGGCCGACGTCGTCCGGGTCGTCGCCCTCGGCTCGCTCGGCGTCAGCGCGGCAACCGGACACGTCACGTTCCCCCAGATCCTGATCGTCGCCTTCGTCGAAGGGACGATGTTCGTCATCTTCAACATCGCCGAGATCGGCGCTGTCCGTTCCGTTGTGCCGGCGCTGCAGCTCCAGCGGGCCTTTGCGACCGAGCAGGCTCGGATGTCGAGCGTCTATCTCGCGGGGCCATCGCTCGGAGGCGCACTCTTCGGGCTCGCGCGATCGCTGCCGTTTTTGGTGGACGCGGTCTCCTACGCATTCTCGACCGGAACGCTGCTCGCAATGCGGACGCCGTTCCAGGAGGAGAGGGAGGAGAGCGAGACGGCCGGCCTCTGGACCCAGATCAAGGAAGGGCTCGCCTGGCTCTGGAGCCACGCATTCCTCCGCACCTGCGCGCTGCTCTTCGTCGGGGGGAACTTCCTCTTCGGCGCGCTGGAGCTCGTGCTGATCGTCGCCGCGAAACGCCAGGGTCTCTCCTCCGCGGCGATCGGTGCGCTCGTGGCCGTAACCGGTGCGTTCTCGCTGCTCGGCTCGATCGCTGCGCCGCGCTTCTTGCGACTGCTCCCGATGCGCGCCGTGCTCGTGTTGTCGGCGTGGCTGGCGCTCGGGATCGTCGCGTTCGTGATCGAGCCCAACGTGTTCGTGCTCGTCGCGGGAACAGCTCCATTGATCTTCTTCAACCCGACCGTCAACGCCATGGTGATCGGCTATCGCGTGGCGATCGTGCCCGACCGGTTGCAGGGACGAGTGAACAGCGTCGCCAGGTCGCTCGCCCTATTCGCCTTCCCGCTGGGACCCGTCGTCGCAGGGCTCCTCCTTGTCTCTTACTCGGCCAGGACCACCGCTGTCTTCGTCCTTGGAGGCTTCGTCATCCTGGCGGTCGCGACCACGGTGAACCGCTCCATCCGCGGAGCGCCGAGCTTCGAAGAGGTGACCGCGACAGCTAGTTGAACTGCGCCTGAGCGCGCTCGAGTCCCTCGGCGTCGAGTTTCTCGACGGCGTCGGCGGCTCGCGCGACGATTGTGTCCGGGTCCTCTTCCGCCGTGAAATTCGAGAGCACGTAGTCCGCGCCCTTGCGCGGATCGTCCCGGCCCGGCCGTCCGACGCCGACGCGCAGGCGGAGGAAGTCCGGCGTCTTGAGATGCGCCGCGATCGAGCGGAGCCCGTTGTGGCCTGCCAGGCCTCCACCGCGGCGGGCCTGCAATCGTCCCGGCTCGAGATCCATCTCGTCGTGCACGACGAGGATCGCGTCGGGCTCGAGCTTGAAGAAACGCGCAGCAGCGCCGACGGACCGGCCCGACTCGTTCATGAACGTCTCGGGCTTCAGCAGCCCGACGCGATGACCGTCCAGGCGCAATTCAGCCAACTGGCCGGAAAACTTGCCCTTCCACGACGCGCCGTGCCTGCGCGCGAGCTCCTCGACGACCATCCACCCCACGTTGTGGCGATTGCCGGCGTATTCGCGGCCCGGATTCCCGAGCCCGACGACGAGCAACTCGAGCGACGAGGCGCGGTCGCCTCGACGCCACGGGAGGCGCATTAGCGGTCCTCCCGGTTCGTAGGGTGGATGCCACGGTCGCGAGAAGCGAGCCAGGCTAGGACGCAGGGAGCTCCCATGCTTTTCAGCATGGGGGCGACTGAGGACGACGCATGGCGAAGTCTTATCGCGGGCGTGGCGCCGCCGTACGGGCCGGGAGGGCCGCTAACTCTCGGAGGCTTCGGGCTGGCCTTGATCGCCTGAGCCCGCGTCTGCGGCCTCGCCCTCGGCAGCGCCTTCGGCGCCCTCCGGCGCTTCCTCGCCCTCCGCCAGCTCCTCGCCCTCGAGGGGCTCCTCGGGCTCGGGCTCGATCTCGCGCGCCGGAAGGCCGACGCTCGCGAGCACGGTCTCCTCCGGATCGTCGAGATAGGTGACGCCTTCGACCGGAGCGAGGTCGGCCAGGCGCAGCGTGTCGCCGATCGCCATGCCGGTGACGTCGAGGTCGATGTGCTCGGGAATCTCCATCGGCAGGGCTTCGACGTTGATCTCGCGCTGTACCTGCGAGAGCACGCCGCCTTCCTTCACCCCGGCCGGCTCCCCGATCAGCTGGACGGTGACGCTCGCCTGGATCGGCTGGTCGAGCCGCACCTCCTGGAGATCGATGTGCGAGATGTGGCCGCGGATCGGATCCTGCTGGTAGTCCTTGAGGATCGAGGCGTGGGTCGTCGCCTGGCCCTCGAGGACGACGTCGAGGATCGCGTGAAGGCCGCCTTCGCCGGTCAGCACACGCCGAAGGTCGCGCTCGGGCACGCAGATCGCGTAGGAGCCTTTCCCCTTGCCATAGAGGACGCCGGGGATGAACCCCTGCTTGCGCAGACGCCGAGCATCGGCGGAGCCGCGCGACTCGCGCTCCTTCGCCGTCAGCTTGATTCGCTCGCCTGCCATTTTCGGCGGCGAATGGTAGCTACTTCTTTATGTGAAGGTTGATCCCCAGCAGGATCAGCGGCCAGAGGAAGACGGCGAAGATCGCCGATAGCACGCCCCGCCAGCCGTGGACGTTGTCGAAGTAGTTGTGGTTGGCGGCTACCGCTACCCCAACGCCCACGTACACCAGCCCTAGGAGACTGATCCCTCGTCCGCGTCGCATGGTGGAGTCCTAACCCGGCTTCGGGTTTCGAAACCGAAATGTACGCCCGAGCCAGGCTGAACCCAGGCACGGGAAAAGAGGAAATCACGACCGAGCCAGGCTGAACCCGGGCACGGGGGGAATGTACGCCCGAGCCAGGCTAAACCCAGACACGGGATTTAGAACAACGCGTTCATGTCCTGGAAGATCGCAGAGACGGAATCGTCGGCGAAGACGTTGTGAATCGTCTCGGCGAGGATGTCGGCCACGGTCAGGACGGTCACCCGCTCCGGCTTCGTCAGTGGATCAATCGGGACGGTGTCGGTGACGACCACGCTGTCGAGGGCGCTCTCCTCGATGCGCTCGATCGCCGGCGGCGAGAAGATGCCGTGCGTCGCGCACGCATAGACCTTTTTCGCTCCGCGCTCCTTCAGGAACTGCGCACCCGCCACCAGCGTGCCGGCCGTGTCGACCATGTCGTCAGTCATCACCGCGCACTTCCCGTCGATGTCGCCGATGACGTTCGTCACCCGCGCGACGTTGTGTGCCGGCCGGTCCTTCTGCAAAACAGCGAGGTCGCCTCCAATCATCTCCGCGAACTTGCTCGCCAGCCGCGTCCGGCCCGTGTCGGGCGCGACGGCGACGAGCTCCTCTGGCAGGCCGAGGTCTCGGAAGTACTGAGCCAGCATCGGCAGCGCCGTCATGTGGTCGACGGGCACCTCGAAGAAGCCCTGCACCTGGCCTGCATGCAAATCCATGGTCAGCACGCGGTCCGCCCCCGCTGACTGGATCATCTCGGCCACGAGCTTCGCGGTGATCGGCTCGCGCGGCCGCGACTTCTTGTCCTGCCGCGAGTACGGATAGAGCGGGACCACCGCGGTGATGCGCTTCGCCGAGGCGAGCTTGGCCGCGTCGATCATGATCAGCAGCTCCATCAGGTGCTGGTCGACGGGCGGCGAGCTCGTCTGAACAATGAAGAGGTCTGCGCCCCGGATCGATTCTTCGTACCGGCAGTACGTCTCGCCGCTCGCGAAGGTGCGTAGCGACACGTCGCCCACCTGGATGCCGAGCTTCTCCGCGATCCGCTGCGCCAATTCGGGATGCGAGCGGCCCGAGAAGAGCATGAGCCGCTTGGACGGCCCGCGCTCGATCCAGTGCTCCGGCTTGACCTCGGCCTTGGTCTCTGCGACCTCGAGCCCGGGCAGACGAGTCAGCTCAGTCGTTGCGCTTTCCACGGAGATAGCCCTCTTTCGTGATCTGCTTCGGCGGGAAACCAGCGAGCGATTCGGGAGGGACATCTTCTGTTATGTACGAACCGCCTGCAATCCAAGCGTCGTCCCCGACCTCCACCGGTGCCTCGAATCCATTGTGAATGCCGGTGTGGACGTTCCGCCCGATCTTCGTCCTTCCCTTGGGCCGGTCCGGCTGGTGGGGGAAGTTGGCAGTGATGTTCCCGGCGGCGATGTTCGAATCCTCCCCGACCTCGGCATCGCCGATGTAGGAGAGATGCGGCACTTTCGTCCTAGCGCCAATCTCGGAGTTCTTGATCTCGACGAACGTCCCGGCCTTGGCGCCCGCCCCCAGCCTCGTGCCGGGGCGGAGGTAACAGAAGGGGCCCACCTTGGCGCCGGGGCCGATCTCGGCATCGTCGGCGACTACGTGCGGGCCGACCTCGGCGCCGGAGGCAACTCGGGTCTGACCGCGCAGCACGGTGAACGGATGGATCGTCGAGTCGGGCTCGAGCTCGACATCGGGATCGATCCAGGTCGTCTGCGGGTCCACGATGGTGACGCCTGCCAGCATGTGTTCTCTGTTCACGCGCGCGCGTAGGAAAGCAGCTGCGTCGGCCAGCTCGACACGCGTGTTCACTCCTTCCACTTCATCGGCATTCGGAGCCTTGAACACGACAATCTCCTCTCCTCCTTCGACCAGCAGCCGCACCGCATCCGTGAGATAGAGCTCGCCCTGGGCGTTCGCCGGCTCGATCCGTTCCAGAACCGGCCAGAGCTTGTCAGCTTCGAAGACGTAGATCGACGAATTGACCTCTCCGATCGCGCGTTGCGCCTCGTCGGCATCCGCATCCTCCACGATCGCCTTCAGGCGGCCGCCATCATCGCGGACGATGCGACCGTACGCGCGCGCATCGGGCGGCTCGAACGACAGCACCGTCGCAGCCGCGCCGGCAGAGCGGTGCTCTGCCACAAGCTGTTCGAGCAGATCCGAGCTGATGCGCGGATGATCGCCCGACACCACAAGCAGCGTCTTGGCGTCGCCGACACTCTCGCGTGCCGCGCGGAGCGAGTCACCGGTGCCGAGTGGCTGCTGCTGGACCGCGGCGGTCACATCATCCAGCGCATCCGCTGCTTCCGGCGAGAGGACGACGACGAGCGGATCCGCGCCGAGCGGGCGCACCGCCTCCACGACCCAATCGACAAGCCGCCGCCCGAGCAGCGGGTGCAGGTGCTTCGGCGTCGCGGACTTCATCCGCGTGCCGAGGCCGGCCGCCATGACGACGGCTGCGAGATCGCTTGGCACTAGAGCTGGGGTGCCAGGATTCGAACCTGGGATCGCGGGACCAAAACCCGCTGCCTTACCACTTGGCTACACCCCACCGCGGGAAGCTTAAGTGCGCCGGGAGTCCGAGAAGAGATATGCAAGGGCGATGATCGCGAAGGCTACGACTGCAACGATCGCCAAGAGCCCGAGGACGAAGGCGAGGATGACTACGAGGATCGCGAGCGCTTGCGACGCCGCGGCGATCCAGGACAGCTGACGAGCGACATCCCAGCGCATGCTGCGGCCCGCGACCATGTAGAAGGCAAGCAGGATCACGCCGATGACGAGGACAGTCCACTTCGTCAGGTCGGCCGTGAGTGCAACGAGGAGCCCTTCGACCACGGCGACCCATAGGGCAAGACGCAGTCGCCGTTCGCGCAGCCACCTACCAATACGTGTGCTGCCGCCCTCGATCATTGGCTGGCTGTACGCCATGTGATCAACGGTACCACGCTGGTGTCGTGAGCCAGGTACGCCCTTCGCGTGACATTCGCTTCTGCGCTGCGCGCGCCTGGCGACCGTGCAAGAAGAGTGCGTAGACCGTCGGTCCGGCGCCGGTGACGTCGGCTCGGAACGCACCGAGTGCGACGAGCTTCCGCGCGAGCGGGGACGATGCGAGGTCGTTCGGCGGCAGTGCCGCGAGATCGCGTGGACGCTTGACGCGGGCGAGGGCGTCAAGCAGCGTGGCGCGCCGTTCCTCGTAGCCGCGCTCGGCGCCGCGCGCGTCGAAATCGGCGTACACGCGGTCGGTCGAGCTCTTTACCGCGTGGCGTGGCAGGACTAGGAGGATCCAGTAGTCCTGCGGAAGCTCGAGGGACTCGAGCTCGGAACCGTCGCCCGTGCCGAGCTGCGGCCCGTCCTCCAGGAAGTACGGAACGTCTGCCCCCAGCTCGCGCGCGAACGCTCGGAGCCGGTCAGGCGGATAGGGCTGTGCTCGCAACGTGTTCGCCAAGCGCAACGCCGTCGCCGCGTCAGAGCTGCCGCCGCCCAGTCCCGCTGCGACCGGGATGCGCTTCTGGATCCGCGCGGCGAAGCTCGCGCCGTTGCCGTCGGCCATGCGCTCGAGCGCACGGCGAACGAGCGTGTCGTCGGCGAACCCGGCGACGCTCACGTCGGGCGACCGTTCGACCGCGATCCGGTCGGAGAGTGCGACGCGCTGGTAGACGGTGACGACCTCGTGGTTCCCGTCCGCGCGAGCCGGACCGACTACGAGCGACAGATTGATCTTGGCGGCCGCCGGTGCGCGCGTCACTTCAAAGCCTCGGCAAGCGCGAGAAACTCATGGGGTGCGAGCTCCTCGGCGCGAACGTTCGGCGCTCTCCCGATCAGCGCGATCGCCTCTTCCGCCGGACCGCGCGCGGCAACGCCGGCGAGCTCGAGCGAGTTCGCGAGCCGCTTGCGCCTATGGGCGAACGAGCCCTCGACCACTCGCTTGACGCGACGGAAGTCGTGCGGGAGGCCGGTGCGTCGGAAGGCGACGAGCGCAGAGTCGACGTTCGGCCGCGGGCGAAACACCGCTGAAGACACGGGATGGAATCCCGTGCGCTCCGACACCAGCTGCACGAGAACGGACACCGCGCCGTACGCCTTGGTCGAAGGCTTCGCGAAGAAGCGGTCAGCGACCTCGCGCTGCACCATCACGGTCCAGAGCTCGATCCCGGGCAGGCGGTCGAGGCTCTCGGCGATCAACGGCGTGGCGACGTTGTACGGGAGGTTGGCCACGAGCTTCGTCGCACCCGGGGCTGCCTCGGCCAGATCGAGCTTCAAGGCATCGCCGAAACGCAACTCCACGTTTGACCGGCCCGCCAAACGCTCAGTCAACTGCGGCCCGAGGGACGCATCGAGCTCGACCGCGTAGACCCGGGACACGCGATCCGCGAGATACGCCGTCAGGATGCCGAGGCCGGGGCCGATCTCGAGCACGACGTCCTCGGCGTCCAGCTCCGCCAGCCGACCGATCACGCCGAGGATGTTCTCGTCGACAAGGAAGTGCTGCCCCAACTTCTTCTTTGCGCGCACGCTCACGGCAGTCCGAAAGCCGCGCTCGCGTTCGCGTCGATCTGCGCAGCGAGCGCGTCCGCGTCCTCGCCGCGCGCCTCGGCGAGCGCTGCGACGGTGTGGACGACGTACGCAGGCTCGTTCGTCTTCCCCCGCACCGGCTGCGGCGCAAGATACGGACAGTCGGTCTCCGCGAGAATCAACTCGGCGGGCAGGGCACGCGCAGCGTTGCGCAGATCCTCGGCGTTCGCATACGTCACGTTCCCGGCGAACGACACGTACCAGCCGCGCTCGACGGCTTCAGGGAGCAGCGCCAACGACGAGAAACAGTGCAGCACGACCGTGCCGTCGAACCACATCCCCAGGATCGAGACCGTGTCATCGTCAGCGGCTCGGTTGTGAATGACGACCGGCAGCTTCGCTCGCTTTGCGAGCCCGAGTTGATAGATGAACAGCTTGGTCTGCGCATCACGCGGCGCGTAGTCACGGTAGTAGTCCAGCCCGATCTCTCCCACGGCGACGATTTTTGGATGACCGAGCAGGCGCTCGAGCGTGTCGGCGTCGAAGTCCAAAGCCGCCTCATGGGGATGGAGGCCCGCGGCGCCGTAGACGCCATCGTGCTCTTCGACGATCGGGAGTGTCTTGGCCCACGAGGTCGGGTCGGTTCCGATCGTGATGATCCGCGTCACGCCGACTTCGCGGGCGCGGGCCACTGCCGCTGCTGGATCGTCAAGCGCGTCGAGGTGCGCGTGCGTGTCGATCACGCAGCGGCGGTGGGAGTGTCCACGCGCGGGAAGAGCGGCGTCGCCGGCTCGATCCCGTCCACGGGGACGGTGCGGCCTGGTTCGACGTTCTCCCACGCGAGGTCGTCGGATTGGCGGAGCGCCTCCAGGATCAGCGGCGCGGTTCGCGGCAGGTACGCCGAGAGCGCGACCGCAGCGACACGCAACCCGTCAGCCAGGTCGTACAGGACGCGGTCGAGCTCAGCCGCGCGCACGTCGTCCTTTGCCAACTCCCAGGGCTTCGTGTCCTCCACATGTTTGTTGAGTGAGCGAACGAGATCCCAGATCACATCGACTGCGCCGGTGACGTCGAACACGTCGAGCCGAGTTGGCACTTCGCGTTTGACCGCTTCGATTGCTTCGAACACCTTGCTCTCTCCGGTGGCGGCCGGGATCCGTCCCTCTCGATATCGAGCGATCATCGCCGTCGTGCGCGAGACGAGATTGCCCAGATCGTTCGCAAGCTCGCGCTCGTACCGCTCGTGGAGGCTCTCGATCGTCACATTTCCGTCCTGGCCGAACGAGACGGCGCGTACGGCCCAGAAGCGGACCGCGTCACTGCCGTACACGTCGACGAGATCGAGCGGGTCGATGATGTTCCCTACGGACTTCGAGATCTTCGTGTCGTCGAGTAGCAGCCAGCCATGTACGAAGAGCTGCCTCGGAACCTCGTAGCCCGCCGCCAAAAGCAGAGCGGGCCAGAACACACAGTGGAAGCGCAGGATGTCCTTGGCCAGCAGGTGGCGCACCTCGGGCCAAAACTTCTCGCGGAGGTCCTCGCCCTCCCGTGCGTAGGTCAGCGCGCTCACATAATTGATGAGCGCATCGACCCACACGTAGACGACCTGGCTGTCGTCCCAGGGGACCGGGACGCCCCAGGGATGGCCCGCGCGGCTGAGGCTGAAGTCCTGCAGGCCACCTTCGATGAACGAGCGCGCCTCGTTGTAGCGGAAGCGCGGCAGGACGAAATCCGGCCGCGCGTCATAAAGGTCGAGCAACGGCTGCTGAAAGGCTGAGAGCTTGAAGAAGTAGTTCGTCTCTTCGATTCGCTCGGGCACGGTGCCGTGAACTGGGCACTTGCCGTCGACCAGCTCGGCCTCCGCCTTGAACTCTTCACAGCCGACGCAGTAGAGACCGGAGTAGACGTCCTGGTAGATGTAACCGTTGTCGTAGATCCGCTGGATGAACTCCTGGACGAAGCGCTTGTGTCCCTCGTCCGTCGTCCGGATGAAGAAGTCGTAGTCGGCATCGACGAGCCTAGGCAGCTCTTTCCAGGCTTCGGCGATCTGGTCGACGTACGTCTTCGGATCGAGTCCCATGGCGCGTGAGGACGTCGGCCGCGATCGTCGTGTACGCGTGGCCGATGTGAGGCGTCGAGTTGACGTAGTAGATCGGTGTCGTGATGTAGAAGCTGGTCACCTGAATCCATGATAGGGAGCGTGTCGAGCGGCTTCCGTCGCAGGAGACGACGCAATGCGACCAGAGCCGCGATCGCTGCGACACCCAGCGCTGCTGGGAGCCGCAAGCCTCTGCCGGATGCTCGGGCCTCTGTCTGCGAGATCTCTGCCTTCGGCTCCTCGAACGCGCGCCACACAATCTGCGCCTGCCGGCCGGACGGTTTGTCTTGCCTTTCTTGGACGGCGACGGGTAGGCGATGTGAATGCACCTCTTGCACCGCCCTCCCAGTGGTAGCCAGCTTCGATGTGACAGCGGAGGCTTCCGGCCGAATCTTCGGCGCTTCGCCGCGCGCGATCGTCCGCGCGACGGGCGTCGCCGCACCCACCGGCTCGATCGGCACCGTGCTTTCCGCGGGGTCTCCAAGTGCGTCGCTGCTCGTCGCGCTCGCCGCAGCTGGCAGCGCCACAGCGGCCGTCGCCTCGGGAGCCGCGTGGCCGGTCTCGGGCGCTGAGGCGGCAACGGCGTCCACAGCCGGCGCGGCATCAAGCACCGACGGCGCCGCCGCGGGCTCAGCCGCCGCCTCGGCGGCCGGCCGCGCGCCAGACCCAACACGCGGAGGCAGGAAGGTCAAAGGATCGACGTAGCCCTGCGGATCGCTTGTCACGCGCAGGCCGAAATACACGTAAGGCTCCGTCAGCTCGACGACGCCGCTCGGGCCGATCGTCCCCACCACCGACGCGTCTCCCACGACCGCGCCGCGCGTCACTCCGATCGACCCGAGGTGGACGAGCGTGGCCGTATACCCAAACGGCGTCTGGATCGACACCGTCTTCCCGCCGGTCGGCACCGTCCCGGCAAAGGAGACCACACCCTCCGAGGGGGCGAGCACGGGGCTGCCGCTAGGCGCGCCAAGGTCGACGCCGCGGTGCTGGCCGTCTGCGTAGGGGTGCGAGTGGTCGAACAAGAACGGCCGCAGCACCGGGCCGTTGACCGGCCATGTCCAGGCGCGCGCACTCGAGACGGGGAGCGCACACGCGCAAATGATCAGGATCGCAAGTCGCCGCACTATCCCTCCTTGTTGCCAATTTTGAGAACAACGCGACCGTAGCAAGCTCCGGCCTCTGTTGTCAATACTGGCTACAAAGTACGGCGGTAGAGCTCGTTGCGAGACGCGCCGGTGAGTCGCGAGACGACGTCCGCAGCCTGCCGGCGCGGAACTCCCGCCGCGACCAGCTCGGCGACGGCCTCGACCGCGCCGGACGCATCGCGTTCCTCGCCGCCCGGCCCGAGGACGAGCGTGATCTCGCCCTTCGGCGGTTCCGCGAAGCGCGCCGCCACGTCGGCGGCCGGCCCTCGCACGACTTCCTCGAACTTCTTCGTCAGTTCCCGGCAGACCGCGACCTCCCGCCCGGGCAATTGCTCGGCGAGCGAGCGGAGCGTCGCGGGCAGCCGCTTCGGCGACTCGAACGCGACGACGGGATAGACCCAGCCTGCAAGCTCACGCCACAGAGACGCGAGGGCACCCGCCCCGCGAGGCAGGAAGCCGACGAACTGGTAGCGATCGGCTGCGAACCCGCTGGCGACGAGCGCCGTGTCCACTGCTGTAGGTCCTGGGAGCACGGTCACCCGCACACCCTGCTCGAGCGCCGCCTCGACCAGCCGGGCCCCGGGATCGCTGATGCCGGGCATGCCGGCGTCGCTGACGAGCGCCAAGCGCTCTCCCGCTTCCAACCGCGGCAGCATTTCCGCGGTCCGCTTGGCCTCGTTGTGCTCGTGGTAGGAGAGGAGCTTCGCGCCGGAGATCCCGTGGCGGTCCAGCAACACGCGGGTATGTCGCGTGTCTTCACAGAGAATGACGTCGGCGGAGCGGAGCTCCTCGAGAAGGCGCAGCGTGACATCGTCGAGGTTCCCGATCGGCGTCGCGCAGACGGCGAGCGGCACGGCGCTAACCGACTGCGTCGAACGCCACGAGGCCGGCGCCGATCAAGCCCGCGGCGGTCCCGAGCTCTGCGCGCACGATCGGTACGCGGCAGCCCGCTCGTGCAAGTGCTTCGCGGCGCAGGATCTCGCGTGCAGGCTCGAGCACGAAGTCGCCGGCGGCCGCGAACCCACCGCCGATCACCACCAGCTCCGGGTTGAAGATGTTGACGAGGCTGCCGATGCCGGCGCCCAGGTGGCGGCCGATGCCGTCGAGAATCTCGACCGCACGCGGTTCTCCTTCGTTCGCGAGGCGGACGAGCCGGTGCGCGTCGACCGCGGGCCCGAACTCCGCCTGCGCAAGCTTCGTCGCGGCGACCCCGGTGACGTATGGCTCCAGATGGCCGCGCCCCGTGCACGACCCCTGACAGGGCAACCCGTCGTAGACGATCACGATGTGCCCGAACTCGGCCCAGCCGCGGAAGAGCTTCCCGTCGATGACCGCGCCGCCCCCGCAGCCCGTGCCGAGAGTGAGCATGATCGTCGTCTCGACGTCGCGCGCAGCGCCGAAGCGGAACTCCGCATAGGTGGCCGCGTTCGCGTCGTTTTCGATGCCGACCGGGAGGCCGAACCGTTCCTTCATCCTGGAGCGGAAGTCGATGTCCTGCAGCGGGATGTTCACGGCCTGAAGAGCCCGGCCCGATCGCTGGTCGATCGGGGACGGGAGACCGAACCCGAGCGCGGCGATCTCGTCGGTCAGGAGCTCCTCGACGGCCGCGTCCAGCCCCGCCAACAGCTCGTCCTGGGAAGCGGTCGGAGTCGGATGCTCGCGGCGCTGCTCCACGTGCCCTTCCCGGTCGACGACCCCCGCAAGGATCTTGGTGCCGCCGAGGTCGACGCCGATGACACGTTTTTCGTCCAAACCGCGCGGCTACCCTACTGGCTCATGAGCGCGTGGACTCAGCGCCGCTCACCGATGCGCATCATTCGGCGGATCCGAAGTGCCCAAGGCGCGCTCCTGACTCGCGCATTCCTCGGCGGAATCGTCATATTGCTTTTGCTCGTCATCGCCGCCTGCGACGAGGGTGGGAGTGAGCGTCGGAACGGATTGTTCACGTACGACGACGACGCGCCGCTGTCGATTCGGTTGGCGGACTCCTGGCAGAACGGGAACCTGCGAGTGATCAGCCTTTCGTACGCGAGCCCGATGGGCGGTCGCGTGCCGGCCCTGATGGTCGTCCCACGCGGCCATGGCCCGTTCGCGGGCCTGATCGTGCAGCACGGGCTCCCCGGTGACAGGTTTGCCATGCTGCAAGTCGCGGAGGACTTCGCGCGACTCGGAGCCGTCGTCGTTGCCATCGACGCACCGTGGGTTCGAGCCAAACGCCTCCTCACGTTCACCAGGCGCGACCGCACCGAACAGATCCAGCTGATCACCGACCTCCGGCGCGCCGTCGACCTGCTCCACTCCCGCGACGACGTCGACGACGACCGCATCGGCTACCTGGGGGTCAGCTATGGAGCGGCGATGGGCGGCCTGCTGGCGGGCGTAGAGGATCGCATCGCGGCCTTCGTGCTTAACGTCGGGGACGGAGGTCTCGTGACGCACTTCACTGGTGCAGAGGACGCACAGGGACCATTGTCACAACTCCCTGCTGCGCGTCTAGAAAGCTGGCTGGCGGCGATGGAGCCGATTGAACCCCTCAAGTGGATCGGAAAGGCCGAGGCGCCGATTCTGTTCCAGTCGGGACGGGATGACGACTTGGTTCCGCCCGCCGACGCGAAGGAGTTCCATCGGGCTGCCCCTGAACCGAAGGAAGTTCGGTGGTACGACGCGGGGCACCTGCTCCCCAATGAGGCGTGGTGCGATGCGGCACGGTGGCTCCAGGAGAGGATCGCCGTTTCGGGGGACAAGCACCCAGCCTGCGTATAGAGGGGAGCCGCGCGCGAGCCCCACGGCGACTGCTTCTATCGTCCTGGGCCCGAGGCTACCCTTGTGGCGCTATGCCGACGGAAGAGAAGCCCGACCGCGTCTACCGGGGCGGGCGCACCAAAGGCAAGGTCCCGCTGGAGCGTCCGGTGCGAGCACGCTCACGCCCCGACCGGAACGGACGCGGCCCCCGCCAGCCCAAGATCCGCCGCCCGCGCCGGCGCTGGGGCTGGAAGCGACGGCTCGGCGTCGGCCTCCTCGTGCTGCTCGTGCTCGCAACCGTGTGGGGGATCGCGGGCTACCTGTCGTTCCGCCACGGAGTCGAGAAGGCGAACGCACGGCTCGACCAGTCAGTGCCGCCTGTGCTCGCGAATCAGAGCGGATTGCTGCTCTCGAACGCGACGACCATGCTCCTACTCGGCCGTGACCACGAGAACACCGACCAACGCGTCGGCCTGAACAACTCCGACTCGATCATGATCCTGCGCACCGACCCGAGCCGCCACCGGCTCGTCTATCTGTCGGTCCCGCGCGATCTGCGCGTTCCAATCCCCGGCCACGGCGAAGACCGAATCAACTCGGCCTTCCCGCTGGGAGGCGCGGCGCTCACGATCCGAACGATCCAGAACCTCACGGGGCTCGAGATCAACCACGTGATGATCGTCGACTTCCGTAGCTTCAAGAGCCTGATCGACAACGTCGGCGGCATCGACGTCAACGTGCCGGCGCCCATCCTGTCCAATAAGTTCGATTGCCCGTACAAAGCGTCGCGCTGTGCGAGCTGGCAGGGCTACCGGTTTCAGAAGGGCACGCAGCACATGAACGGACAGCGCGCGCTCATCTACTCGCGCATCCGTGAGAACCAACTCGATCCGGCGGACAGCGACATCACCCGCGGTCTGCGGCAGCAGGCGGTGATACGTGCCGTCATGGCCAAGCTGCTCGGCTTCGGGACGGTCTTGAAGCTCCCGTTCAACGGCGACTCTCTCCTGAACCCCCTGACCACCGACCTCAGTGCGTGGCAATTCACCCAGCTCGGCTGGGTGCTGAAGCGTGCGGGCCAGAAGAACGCCCTCCATTGCCGCCTCGGCGGGACGGCGACGTCGATCGGCGGCGCGTCCGTGATCGTCGGAAACGAAGACAACCTCTCCGTGGTGCAGATGGTCACCGGCCGCGCGGCACCACAGCCACCTCGCCCCGGCTCGGGTCAGTACGGGCCGGGCTGCGTGGTCGGCAACCGGCAGTTCCGCTAGAGGCCCGCTCAGGCTTCGGCGGCTTTCTTCTTCTCTGTGGATGTGTCGGTCTTGTCCTTCTTGTCGCCCGAGCCCGAGTCGGATCCCGACTCCGAAGCCGACTCCTTCGCCCGGTCCCTCTTGCGCCCGCCACGCCCGTAGTCGGTCGAGTAGAAGCCGGAGCCGCGGAAATGAACCGGAACGGGGTAGAGAACGGTCTCGACGGGCGACGCTCCGCAGACCGGGCATGCCTCCGGCGGCGGATCGGCAATGCGCTTGAAGACTTCGAAGACGTGCCCGTTCGGACACTTGTATTCGTATGTGGGCACGAGATTTAGGACGCTAGCAGCGCTATCGGCCTTGACCCTCTGAAGAGAAAGCCCACGCGTCTCCGGGAAGTGGACCCGTTCTGGCCCGCGACGGCCGCGGTCGCGGCGGCGCTGGCCGGGGTCCTCGGCTGGTTTCTCCGCACCTGGCCGCCCCACGAGGACGAAGCGCTCGCGCTCTTCGTCGGGCGCGGCTCGCTCGGCCACGTCCTGCGCACGGTCGTCGCAGAACGCGGGGGAGCGCCGCTCCACTTCGGTCTCGCCTGGCTGGTCGTGCATCTCGGCGGCGGTCTGACTGGGCTCCGCATCGTCTCGCTTGTCTTCGCGGTCGCGAGCGTCCCGCTGATCGCACTTCTCGGTGCTCGGCTCGCGGACCGGATGACGGGCGTCGTCGCGGCCGCCCTCGCCTCGGGAAGCTGGGTGCTGATGTTCCACGGGATCTACGGGCGGATGTACAGCCTGTTCCTCTTCACGAGCCTGCTCTCGTTCCTCGCGCTGCTGGCGGCGCTCGACCATGGCGGACGGCGCCGGTTCGCGCTCTGGGGGGCCGCGCTGCTCTTGATGCTCGCGAGCCATCCGTATGCGGTGCTAGTCGTCGCCGCGCAGGGGCTGTTCGTCCTGCTCCGCCGCCGGCGTCTGCGCGAAGCCATCGTGACGCTGGCCGCTGTGGGCGTCCTGGGGATCCCGTTCTGGTTGGCCGACCTCGTGCTGCGCGATCGTTTCGACGTCGGCGTCGGCGGTGGCGGGCCGCGACTCGGGTCCCCGACGTCAGTGCTTCATTACTTCTGGTGGGTCGCCGGCGACTTCAGCGCTGGCCATCACGCCTGGTCGACGCCGGTCCTCGTGCTTGCGCTGGTCGGAGCGGTCCTGCTCTGGCGACGCCGGCCCGAAAGTGTTGCGCTGTTCGCGTGCGTCATCGCAGTGCCCGCCGTCGCCTTCATGCTCACGACGCTCAACTCGACAGCGTCGCCCGAGGCACGCCACCTGATCTTCGCGCTGCCGTTCTTCAGCGTGCTGCTCGCCGCGCCGATCGTCGAGCTCGGGCGCCGCGGTGGGCGGCTTGCGCCCGCTGTCGCGCTCATCGCGGTTGCCGTGCTGCTCACCGGAGAGGTGCGCTGGACGCACCAGAAGACGCCGCCGCTCTTCGACGGCGACCCTCCGGGCGAGATGCAGGCGCGCGATGCAGCGGGAGCATGGCTCGCCGCCACGTATCGGCCGAGCGACGTCCTGCTCGGCTACGAGCCCGTGTATCTCCAAGCGTGGGAACGCAACCGCTCGTTCTCGGGCCACACGCTCCCACGCGCGGATGGGGCTCTGCTCGCGTCATCCCTGAAGGACATTCCGGAGCCGCTCGGCCGCGGGGTGTGGGTCTTCGACGCGAGCGACACGACGAACGTGAAGGAGCGACAGACGATTCCGCTCGAGCTACCGAGTCCACATTCGGCGTTCGAGGCACGCGTCTACGGCCCCTTCCTGGTGATCCGGTCCCGGCGCCCGCTGGTGACCCGTGCGCGCTACCTATCGGTGTCGGAGGACGTGATGCGGCTCGGCCGCAGGCTCGGGATCGGCGACGCGGACATCAACCTGCGCACGCTGCTGCGCGCGGAGTCACGGTTCTAACTCTTCGCGCTCCTTCTCGACGATCTCGCGGTAACAGGGCGCGCCTTCGAACGCCTCGAGCCCCTGGAAGACGGGCCGATCTAACTGGGCCAGGCGGCGTCTGCGGCGCGCCGCGGCCAGAGCCGCGGAGGCGCCGAGCACTCCGCCGACGACGAAAGAGCCGAGCCGGCCGCCCCTGTGCTCGCCGTCCATGGGACGATCATAGGTCGTGCTGGTCGTAACCCTCGGCGATGCTCTTCTCGACGTGGTCGTGTGTCTCGACGAGCCGCTTTCTTCGGGAGCGGATGCCCTGGCGAACACGCAGACGGCCGCCGGTGGGCAGGCGGCGAATGTCGCAGCGTGGGCGGTGGCGCTCGGTGCGGAGGCGCGAACCGTCTCGAAGCGCGGCGACGACCTTGCCGGTCGGCTCGTGACGGCGGAGCTCGAGGGTCGCGGTGTCGAGGTCGCCGGTCCGCCGGCCGGGGGCCGCAACGGCATCGTCGTCTCCCTCGTCGGCGCGGACGGTGAGCGCACGATGGCATCGGATCGCGGTGTCGCACCGAGCCTCTCTGCTGACGACCTCGACCCGGCATGGTTCGCATGCGACTGTCTCCACATCTCCGGCTACGCGTTGCTGGCAACGCCGATCGACGGCGCCGCGTTTCGCGCTGCGACGTTGGCGCGCGCGAACGGCGCTCGTGTGAGCGTCGATCTCTCGGCCTGGACTCGAATTCGCGAGTACGGGCCGGTGCGGTTCCGCGACCAGCTCGAGCAACTCGCGCCCGACGTGATCTTCGCCAATGAGGCGGAGTGGGAGATCGTCGGCGCTGCTTACGGGCTCGCGCCGACTGCGGTCGTGAAGCGCGGCGCCCGCGGCCTGCTCGTACTGGGCGAGGAGCGCGTCGAGCTGCCGGCGCGCGACGGCGAGGTCGTCGACGCGACCGGCGCCGGTGACGCGCTCGCAGCGGGTTTCCTCGTCGGCGGCCCCGAGCTTGCGCTCGAAGCCGCAGCGCGTTGCGTCGCCAAACCGGGAGCGATGCCGTGATCGTCGTCTCGGACGAGGTGCGGGAGGCGGATGCAGTCGTCGCGCTCGAGACGACGCTCGTCGCGCACGGCTTCCCTGCGGGCGAGGGCGTCGCGGTCGGGCTCGAGGCCGAGCGCCGCGTTCGCGCTGCCGGCGCTGTGCCGGCGACGATCGGCGTGCTCGACGGGAAGATCCGCGTTGGGCTCACGGAGGGAGAGCTCGCACGTTTCGACGCGAGCGCACGCAAGACCGGCCCGCGCGACCTCGCGGCGTGCGTGGTTCAAGGAGCCGTCGGTGCGACGACGGTCGGCGGAACGCTTGCGGTCTGCCGCGCGGCGGGCATTCGCTTCATGGGAACGGGCGGGCTCGGCGGCGTTCATCGCGGCTTCCCCGGTCCGCCACCCGATGTGTCTGCCGACCTCGGCGAGCTCGCGCGCACGAAAGCGCTTGCCGTTTCCGCCGGCATCAAGTCGTTGCTCGACATCCCCGCGACGCTCGAGGTGCTCGAGACACTCGGTGTGCCAGTGCTCGGTTTTCGCACGGATACGTTGCCGCTGTTCTACTCGGCGCACGGCGGCCCGCCCGTGCCGGCACGGGTGGAGTCCGCGTCAGAGGCCGCGCGAATCGCGCGGGCCCACTGGGAGCTGGGCGGCGGCGGACTCCTGCTCGCACGACCACCCGACGACAGCCTCGACGACGTCGAACCGCTGATCGATGAGGCCCTGGCCGCAGCAGCGCGCAACGGTGTGACGGGCCAGGCTGTGACGCCGTTCGTCCTGACGTATCTGCACGAGCACAGTGGCGGCAGGACGCTTGCAGCGAACCGCGATCTCGTTGTCGCGAACGCCGCCCTCGCCGCAGAAGTCGCCATGTCTCAGCAGCCCACGCCTCGGTAGCCCACGCCGGGGACTGTCCCCACCAAGTCTGCAGCGGACACGTCCCGCCCTGGTCCGGTTTAGACGGGATGCGTGTAACGAATGTGTGACTTTTCTTCCACAGCGTGGCTCGCCGGGACATGGCTTTGGGCTGGAGCCCGCATACGTTTGACGGCGGCACGCCGCGGTCCGAATCGGGTTTCGGACAGGTGCGCTACAGATCTCGCCGCGCGAAGCCTGCGGCGGCCACTGCACCCACGAGTACGAGGTATGCGACCGCCCAGAGTCGCAGCCAGACGCCGCCCTGCTCCGCGCCCCCGAACGGACCGAGCCGCAACAGGAACCCCGTCAGGCCCGACGTCTTCTCCGTGATCGAGCGCAGCGCATCCTGGTAGAGCGCCTCGAATGGAATCGCCCAGGCCGCGATCTTGGCGGCGTGGATGAGGCCGGGCGAGTTGAGGACATGCCCGATGTTGCCGAGCAGCCCGGCGACGAGGCCCGCACCGAAGATCATGAAGATCGCGATCCCGTTCGCGATCGAGCTCAGAAACACCGAGCCGAGGAGCGACAAGGCGGCAACGATCAGCACGCCGCCCGCAAGCTCCAACGCGGGTGTCACGATCCGGTCGGGCCACCACGAGCCCTCGAGCCCCGTGAGCAGCATCCCGGCGAAGTAGAGGATCAGGACGTAAGGCACGCACACGGCCGCGGCGCCCAGAAAGCGCGCGACGAGCAAGGTCGTCCGGCCGATCGGCCGGACGACGAGAGGCTGGAGCAGCGCGCGCTCCGCATCCCCACGGACGGTGCCGAGCGTCAGGAAGATCGCCAGGACGGCACCGAGGAAGAGCGTCCCGAACATCGCCATGCCGAAGAGGAACGCACCCGCGAACGTCCGCGAGTCGACGCCCGCTGGCGGGACTACGCCCGCGACGTGATGGAACGCATAGCGCACGCCGAGCCAGTACAGGCCGAGAAACGCGACGGTGAGAAAGCAGACGACGAGAAAGACCTTGCGGCGCAGCGCCTCGCGCAGTCCGTAGCCGGCGATCGTCCAGATCGCGGTCACGAGGTCTCACCGCCGACGGCCTCGACGTACACCTCTTCGAGCGTCGAGGTAAGAAGACGCGCGCCGTAGACGTTCTGACCAGCGCGCACGAGCTCGGCAATCAGACGTGGGATGTCGTCGCGCCCTGCGTCCTGATAGGTGCGCTTGCCTCCGTCCGTCTCGATCTCGACGCCGCGCGGCTTCGCCAACTCGGCCGGCGTGCCTGCGCTCACGACTCGTCCGCCCAGGAGGATGACCACGCGGTCGCATACAAGCTCGATCTCGCTGAGCAAGTGCGAGTTGAGCAGAACGGAGACACCGCGCCGCTGCAGCTCTTCCAGCAGCGTGCGCACCGTCCGCCTGCCGACCGGGTCGAGCGCGCTCGTGGGCTCGTCGAGCAGCAGCAGTCGCGGCGAGCCGACGAGCGCCTGCGCGATCCCGAGACGTTGCTGCATTCCTTTCGACATCGCTTCGACGGGTCGCCGCCGTGCCTCCTGCAAACCGACGAGCTCGAGCAGGTCTCCGCGCTCCCGCTCACCCCCGCGCGAGCCGGCCAGACGCTGATGCAGCTCGAGCAGCTCGTCGGCCGTCATCCAGCCGGGAAAGCGGAAGAGCTCGGCGAGATAGCCGAGTGCCGCCCGCGCTTCACGCGAGCCGGCGCGCACACCGCAAATCTCTGCACGCCCCGCCGTCGGCCGGACGAGACCACAGGCGATCTTCACCAGCGTGGATTTCCCGGCACCGTTCGGCCCGAGCAAGCCGACGAGCTCGCTCTCACTGACCTCGAGATCCACTCCGCCGAGCGCTTCGATCGCGCCGTAACGCTTGACCAGGCCGCTGACGGCGAGCGCTGCGGGCACGGCGCCGAGCGTACACTCAGTGTCGTGCCACGCGGTTACGAGGAAGGGCCGGTCGCCGAAGAAGCAGAGGCACGCCGCGATGCACTCGCCCGCGGCGAAAACCTCGAGCCTCTACCCCACACGCCGGACCGGCGCGCGGTCTACGGCTCGACCGACGAAGAGCCGGACAAGCACTTCCTCGGCTGGGCGGACGAGGTCGATCCGGATGAGCTCTTCGAGTCCGGGCGCGCCTGGGGCATCACCGTTCTGCGCGAACGCGCCGACTAGCCGAGCGCCGTCAGGAACTCGTCGATCGTCAGCGCCGTGAGTGTGCGGATCTTGGTGCTGCCGCGCGCACCGAGCGAGACGGAGACGCGCGCAATCGTCGCCGCGTCCGGCGCCTCGACGATGTTCACGAAGTCGTAGTCGCCGAGCGTCGCCCACTGGTGGAGGACCTTGGCGCCGAGCTCCTCGACGTCCTTGTTGACCTCACGCAGACGATCAGGGTTTGCCTTCAGTGTCTGAACGCCCTGCGCCGTCAGACTCGAAAGCAGAATGTATGTCGGCATCGTGCTTCCTCCTCGGTCGGGGGCTCGACTCTACTCTCGCTTCCTGGTCGACGTACAGGATCGCGGCGCCCAGCATGAAGACCGGAGTAAGGACGAGAAGCGCGAGGAGCGCCGCGACGCGCAACGCCTGGTCGCTCAGCTCGCGCAACGAGAAGAACAGCACAAGACCGGTCAGGAAGATGGTGATGATGAGCGTTGCGAGTGAGCCCAGCACGTGGATGTAGTCCGCGCGGGCGAGTTGCACGCCCCGCCGTAGCGCGTCGAGGAAGCCGCGGCGCTCGACGAGCGCAGCAGGAGCCGCGAGACAGAAGAACGCGAGCCACGCGACCGCCATCAGGTTGATCCCCGGGAAGTCGCTGAAGAGCCTCGCGAGGCAGATCGGCAGGAACGCGACGAAGCCGGTCGCGAGCGCGACGAGCACGTAACGACTACGCCCGATGGGCCTCACCAGAGCAACCGCACCACCGTACGACGCGGCAAAGACGAGCGGGCCGACCAGCACGTCGAAGATCGCTCGCGCTGCTCCATCCAACTCGCTGTCCGCCACGCCGAAGATTGCGGGCCCGATGCCAAGAGCGAGTGAGGGCCAGAAGCGCGCGCCGTAGAGTTTCAGCGCCTCGGCGACCAGCTGCCCGACCGTGCGGGTCTCGGGCGGAAGCGGCGGCGGCAGCGGCGTGCGCGTGCGTGGCATCGCTCGAATCTACTTAGGGCCCGGGAACGCTGCTTTACCGCCGACCCAGTCGACCTCCAGCTGCACTCGCGAATTGTGGAGCGCTTCCAGATTGGCCACGATCTCGCGCGTGCGCGTGTCGATCACGTCCCCCGCGTCGCCGACGTAGACGAAGCGCCCGTCCGCACTATGCAGGAGCGAGCCGATGCGACCGCACGCATGCTTGCACGGATTCTCGTCGCCGGAGATCGGCTTCGAGAGGCGGACGTCCTCCAGCCGCCGCGGCGGGCTGCCCGGGAGCTCGCTCACGTCGAAGATATGGACGGCGCTGTTCGGCGCGTCGAGCACCCAGAGCTCGGGACGATCCGGCGCGAGCGAGAGCCCGTGGCTCGGCGGGTCCGGCCCGAACCGCGGGTTCCAGGTGAAGCCGTTGAAGCGCGTGACGTAGAGCAGGCGGTTCGTGTTGAGGTCGAGAATGCGAACCCCGAGCAAACCGCGACGTGTCACGTAGCTGACTCCGTGCTCGGTGTCCCTGACCCTGAGCGTGTCGGACGCCGCGGGCGTGGCGGCAGCGAGCCATTGCGTCTGCGAGAGAGGCAACGCCCCGACCAGGCGCTGCTGCTGATCCATGTCGAAGAAGCACGCGGAGCCGTCGAGAATCACGACCTCGTAGCGGTGGGTCCGACCGTCGGTGGGCGGTCGCCAAGAGCTCACTCCGGAGACTAGGCAGCGCGGGATCGACTCGGAGCTGAAGTACACCGTCAGACCGGCGATAACGCCGACGACGGCAAGGGCAAGCGCGGCGGCTCGCAACCACACGCGCTTCATCCGTCGAGCTCGGAGAGCAGCCTCGGCAGAGCGGCGTCGAGCGCGACGAGCGCATCGTCGAAGCGCCAACGCGTTCGATCCGGTTCGTCGATCTCGTTGGAGACGGCGCGCACCTCGACCGCCGGGATGCCGGCGAGCCTGGCCGCGCGTAATACCGCAAAGCCTTCCATTGCCTCGACCTCGCAACTGGTCGTCCCGCCCACGCGCGCGCTCGTGCCGATCGGCAGGACGCACGCCTCGGGCAGCGCGCGCTGCGCCGCATCGACCAGACGCGGCTCGGGGCGCTCACGTTCGGGAACGAGCCCTCCTGCCGGCGCGTCCTCGTACACCGCTTCGGAGCCGATGACGAGCTGGGATACGGGAATCCCGCGCGCACCGGCGATCCCGACGTGGAGCAACACGTCGGGCCGCGGCCCTCTTGCGAGTGCGCCTGCTGTTGCAGCGGCTGCCTCGACGGGGCCGATCCCGCAGACGAGCGTCGCTGCTCCTGCGGCACCGGCGAGCTCTCGCTCGGTTGCGGCGACGACGAGGATCATCCGGGCAACCTAGCCGTGTCACCCCAAAGGGTGAACCGGCGCAAGGATTGCCAGGGAACGGCATCTCATCAGTAGCCGCACGCATTCGCCGCTGCCAGGCCCCACTCGGCGGCGATGACAACAAGAGAGCCGCCCACCGCAGGGGCGGCTCTTGCCTTTCACACCCGCGTAACCCTGAAGGGGGATTTCTCGGTACCTCTGCAAGATTCGCCGGCCTCGGGCGTCTCAGAGTAAAAGCACCAGTAGTAAGCCGCCCCTGAGGCCCGCCGCAGGCCGAGGGGGCAAACCATCCCCACAAAGGGCCGCGGCAGCGGCCCTTTGCGTATTTCGGAGGTATGAGATGTACGCCACGCAGATCCAAACGGGGGAGCTGCGCGAGACCGACCTACCAGCCGGTTACGGCGAGTGGAGCGACTACGCCAAGTTCGCCGTGACATTCGCACCTCGGGACCGGGACCTGTGCTCCGAAGCCGCCAGCGACGCCTTCGCGCGATGGCGGCGGACGGGCGAAGTCCCGCGAACGCTGGAGGAGCTCCGCGCCTGCCTCTGGTACGAGCAGCGCCGCTGGCGCTTCCTCGGTCGCGAGCCGGACACCGAGGGCATGCGCTACGCAGGTGCGCTCATCGGCGCCATGCGCCACTGCCTCTAGAGACCGGCCGCAATCACCGCCTGGGTCACCGTGTCGTCCACCGACGACACGGGTGACTCGTGCCCGACCCACGGGTCGCCGCCGAAGTAGCGGACGAAGATCTTCTCCGCCGTGCGGGTTGCGAGGGCCTGCGTGGTGAGCGTCGGGTTCGGACCGCCGACGCCGTTCGGCAACGCGGAGTTGTCGGCGACGAACAAACGCTTGACCCAGCGCGCTTCGGCGTCGGCATCGAGAACGGAGTCGGCCGCGCTGATGCCCATGCGCATGGTGCTGTGGAGGTGGAGGAGTAGACCCGGGAAGTTCACGCGCACAACCTCGCGGGCGCCGGCTGCGCTGAGCAGCTCGACCGCGCGGGAGGCGAGGTATTCGCGATTCTTCAGCGTTCTCGGTGAGCGCGCCCTCACTTCGAGCCTCGGGATTGGGCCATGCGCGTCTGGAGCCATCGCGGCGGAGAGTGTCACCCGGTTTTGCGGCAGGACGTCGTCATCGGTGATCACCGCGATGCCCATCAGTCGGTCGATGTCGTGCATGAAGCGCTTCAGCCGCTCGCCCACGAGGCGGCCGACGGCATTCGCCCCCCACGCGCCCACGCGAGCGCCGTTGTCGTAGAAGCCGGCGATGCCCGAATCGCTCGAGGTAAGAGCTTGACCTTGCAGCCCCGGCGACACGCCGGTCTGCTCGAGCCCGCCGAAACCGGGGAAGTCCAATCGCGCCGCTGACGTCGGGCCCTTGGACGAGCCGGTGTACGTGGTGAACCTGCCGACGAGATAGTCCAGGTAGTGATCCGTCAGGCCGCGACCGACCTGATCGTTGGGATTCGGCAGGCCACTGTTCAGCCACAGCCGCGGCGTCTCGACCGGCCCTGCGGCGAGCACGACGACTTTCGTCTCCTCCGTCGTCAGCCGGCCGGTGCGGGTGTGGCGCCAGGTGACGCCGGTCGCACTCGCGCCTTCGGTCTCGATGCGTACCGCAAAGGAGTCCGGCAGCAGCGTGATCGCCTTCCCGTGCGTCCAACGATCAGCAGTGAGGGCCATCGGGATGTAGCTGGTATGCGTGGACCTCTTTGCGCGTAGGTTGCGCGGCGCCTTCACGGGTTCGATGCAGCCCTGCGGGCAGTAGCCACAGAACGTGCAGCCTTTCGCCGCCGGGTACGTGAGCTTCTTGGGGTCGTTCGTCCGCCCCGCCGTTCCCTGCGGCTGCAGGATCGCGTTCTCCTGCGGGCGGTACGCAGCACCGGTGATGTCCTTGGAGGTCTGGTGCGGCAGACCGAGCTTCGCTGCGCCCGTGAGAAACCGCTCTTCCTTCGCCCCCATCGCCGCGGTCTGCACCGGGAGCGTGTGCTCGACCCATTCGTAGTACGGGATCAGCTCGCGGTAGCCGAGAGGCGCGATGTGAATGCGGTCGTAGTCAGCGGCGTCGGCACCTGTGTAGTCAGAGAAGGCTCCAGGCATGGCGCGCGGCGAGTTGGCGAAGTAGTGCACGGTGGAGCCGCCGACGCCCGCCGTCTGCCAGAGGAAGCAGTTCTGCGGCAGGTCGCGCGCCCACGGCGGCTGCGTGCGGTCGCCGGGGCCGAACCGGAAGACGCCGGTTGCCGGATTGTTCGCCTCGTTCTCGAAGTGCGACCACTCGCGCTCGCTGTGCTCGAAAGCGGCGCCGGCTTCCAGGAGGAGCACGTCGAGACCGCGTGCGGCGAGCTCCTTCGCGACGACAGGCCCGCCGCCGCCCGCGCCGACGACTATTACGTCACGCACTCGGTTCGGCGGCTTTCCGTCCCTGCCAGTAGCCCTTGAGCTCCTTGCGCCCCTCCGCAACGCCCGCGTAGCGCGTCAACCGCCAGCCGACCGGTCGGCGCCGGACGCGCCGGCGCTTCGGGTCGTACGCGCCTGCTTCCGAATAGGCAAGAAAGGCGACGAGGTCGGGCAGATTCCCGACGAGGAAGCGGATCGAGCCTGCGCTCTCCGTCTGCAGCGCTTCGACGGTCTGGAAGACGCGCGCCTTCTCGGCGAAGGAGAGGTTCGCGAACGGCGAGGCGAACGTGCCTTGCCGCGATGTCGGGTCGACTTGCGTGGCGTATCCGTTCAGGATGGTCGCGGCCGCGGCCGACAACGGCAATGGGCCCGGAAGGAATCGGTCGAGCGTCCGAATCAAGACCGGCGTCGCCCCCGCTTCGATCCCTCCCGCGGTCTTCGACTTCGTTCCCTGCGCACGCGAGTAGCGATCGCGGCCCGGCACGACGAAGGCGACGAGACCGTTCATGGTCTGCTGGACGACGTTCGGCGTCGCGGCATATGCATCCTCGACCCAGCCCTGGAGTCGAAGCGCATGCGGCAGGCGGTCGAGCACGGCCGCTCCCGCGACAAGCGCGGTCGCGCGCTCGAGCAACTCGCGCCGTGAGACCCCTGTCATCGCCTCACCCGCGCGGAATGACCTCGCGCGAAGGATCGTTGGCCGGGTCGTTCCCGGGTAACACGTCGTGGGCCCACTCGCTCTGCTTCCATTGCGGCACGGGTGTCTCGCACTCCGCCTTGGGCACGAACCGCGACCGCTTGACCAGTTTGTACTCGTGGATGTAGCGAGGGCAGTTCGGGAAGACCTCGGTCGCGCTCACACGCACGACTAGCTGTGCCTCGGGGTAGTCGGCGAGCAGAGGGTCGGCGTCGTCGACGGATGCGACGCCGTTGAGGCGCATCCGCTTGCGGCCCTCGAAGTCGATGAAGAGCAGGCCGACGTTCTTCGTCGCCACCAGATTCCCGGCCGTCAGGTACATCCCGTTGCCGTCATAGATCGGGAAGGCGATCGTCGTGTCGTCGAGCACTCGGACGAAGCCCGGCTCGCCGCCCTTGTACGAGCACTGCGGCCGCCCCTCCTCGTCGGTCGTCGCGATGAAGAACATGTCTCGCGCCTCGATGAACGCACGGTCGCCGTCGTCGATGCGGTCGTGAACGATCCGCTCCTCGATCCGGTCGGCGAGCCGCCTCGTGTCGAAACGCTCCTGGAGCTTCCGGCTGGCGGCGTTGTACAGGCCCACGTCCGGATCTTCTCAGGGAAACCTCACGACTACCAAACAATCAACATTCAGGATGCATTCGAGACGGAGGGCCGCTGTGGGGAGCGGCCCTTTTTCTTATGATCGCGCCGTGGGCTACTACGTCGCGGACGCATCCAAGTTGGAATGGGAAGAGCGGCCGCCCGGGGCCGAGGGTCAGGCGCCGCGGCAGGCCGCCGACGTGACGACGGCCGCAGGGCTGAAGCAATCACGTGGGCGGGTCTGGCGTTATCCCGCAGGAACGCGCGGGCGGCGGCACGCGGACAAGGCCCAGGAAGAAGTCTTCGTCGTCATCTCGGGGACGCTGACGATGCTGCTCGGCGATCCGCCGGAACGCATCGACGTCGGCCCGGAGAGCGTCGTCGCCGTGGAGCCGGGGACACCGCTCCAGGTCCGAAACGAGAGCGACGAAGAGCTCGTCCTCTACATCTACGGCGCTCCTCCGGAGCAGGAGGGCGCCGACTTCTTCGACGACCCCGGCAACCTCTAGCTCGCGGGCTTTTCCCAGACGCCGACGAGCTTCTCGCTCACGCTCGTGAACGGCTCGCGCCTCCAGCCGCTCCACTGTTCGCGCGGCGTCATGCCCGCGATCCGCGCCATCAGGTCCAGCTCCGACGGCCAGACGTAGCGGAACGGGCCCCACGAGTAGTCAAACGTGCCTTCGCGCTTCGTGTAGTGGTGCGAGATCAGGCCCTGGCCCGCGACGTCATACTCGTCGATGCCGACGTGCTTGTCGCTGAAGTCGAAGATGCGCAGCTTCTCGCCCTTGAGATCCGGTAGCACGACCTCGATCAGGAAGCAGCCACCCGGCTCCAGATGCGCGGCGACGTTCTGGAAGCAGGCGACCTGTGCGTCCTGCGTCGTCAGGTTCATGATCGTGTTGCAGACGAGATACGCGAGTGTGAAGGTGCGGTCGACCGCCGTCGTCGCGAAGTCCCCAATCGTCACGCCGATCTGCTCCGCGCCGGGCTTCGCACGAAGCCGCGCGACCATCTCCTCGGAGAGGTCGATGCCGTGGACGGGCACGCCTCGCTGGGCCAGTGGAATGGCGACGCGTCCCGTTCCGATGCCGAGCTCGAGCGCTGCGCCACCATTCGCGAGCTCCACGAGAAAGTCGACAGTGGGGTTCAGAACGGCCGGCTCAAACCCTTCGGTCTCTTCGTCGTACCGAGCGGCGACGTCCTCGCCGAAGTAGTTCTCCGGCACGTCAGACGGCCGCAGGCTCGCGCGCGCCCGTCTTCTCGAACACGAGCTCGCCGTCGCGCGCGTCGACGCGCACGGTGTCGCCGTCGGCGAACTCGCCCTCGAGCAACCTCAGGGCCAGCGGGTTCTCGATCATCCGCTGCAAGGCACGCTTCAGCGGCCGGGCGCCGTACGTCGGATCCCAACCGGCATCGGCGATGACCTGCTTCGCCTCCTCCGTGAGCTCGAGCTCGATGCCGCGGTCGGCGAGGCGGGCACGCAGCCGCTCGAGCTGCAGCTCGACGATGTTGGCGAGCTGATCCTTCGTCAGAGGCTGAAACTCCACGATCTCGTCGATCCTGTTCAGGAACTCCGGCCGGAAGAACTCGCGCATCTGCTCTTGCGAGCGGAGGTTCGAGGTCATGATCAGGACGGTGTTGCGGAAGTCGACCGTGCGGCCCTGGCCGTCGGTGAGGCGGCCGTCATCGAGGATCTGCAGCAGGACGTCGAAGACCTCTTTGTGCGCCTTCTCGATCTCGTCGAGGAGGATCACCGAGTAAGGGCGCCGGCGGACGGCTTCGGTCAGCTGGCCGCCTTCTTCGTAGCCGACGTAGCCGGGTGGCGCGCCGACGAGCCGCGCGACCGTATGCCGCTCCTGGTACTCCGACATGTCGAGCCGCACCATGGCGCGTTCGTCGTCGAACATGAACTCCGCGAGCGCGCGCGCGAGCTCGGTCTTGCCGACGCCGGTCGGGCCGAGGAAGACGAAGGAGCCGATCGGCCGGTTCGGGTCCTGTAGGCCGGTGCGTGCGCGTCTCAGTGCGTTGGCGACCGCCTCGACCGCTTCGTCCTGGCCGACGACGCGCTGGTGCAAGCGGTCTTCCATATGGATCAGCTTCTCGGTCTCGCCCTCGAGCAGCCGGTCGACCGGGATGCCGGTCCAACGCGCGACGACGGCGGCGACGTCGTCCTCGTCGACCTCCTCCTTCACCATCGCGTTCTCCGGCTGCGTGCCGTCGCGGTCGGCGAGCTCGCGTTCCAACTGCGGCAGCTCCCCGTGCCGAATTTCGGCCGCCCGGTTGAAGTCTCCCGCGCGCTCGGCCCGCTCGTACTCCATCCGGAGCTCGTCGATCCTGTGCGTGATCTCCTTGACGCGGTCGAGCGCCTCTTTCTCGTGCGACCAGCGCGCAGCGAGCTCGGCGTGACGTTCCTTCGCCTCTGCGAGCTCGCGCTCGACCGGTTCGCGGATGTCCTTCGACTCCTTCTGCATCGCGGCGAGCTCGATCTCGAGCTGGCGCACGCGGCGATCGGCCTCGTCGAGCTCGACCGGGCTCGAGTCGATCTCCATGCGCAGGCGCGACGCCGCCTCGTCGACGAGGTCGATCGCCTTGTCCGGGAGGAAGCGGTCGGTGATGTAGCGGTCGGAGAGCACCGCTGCGGCGACGAGCGCCGCGTCGCGGATGCGCACGCCGTGGTGCGCCTCGTAGCGCTCCTTCAGTCCGCGCAGGATCGCGATCGTGTCGGTGACGGAAGGCTCGCCGACGAAGATCGGCTGAAAGCGGCGCTCGAGGGCAGCGTCTTTCTCGATGTGCTTGCGGTACTCGTCGAGCGTAGTCGCACCGACGGCGCGCAACTCGCCGCGCGCGAGCATCGGTTTGAGCAGGTTGCCCGCGGAGACGGCACCTTCGGCGGCGCCGGCGCCGACGATCGTGTGCAGCTCGTCGATGAAGACGATGATGCGGCCCTCAGCGGACTGGATCTCGTTCAGCACCGCCTTGAGCCGTTCCTCGAATTCGCCTCTGTATTTCGAGCCCGCGAGCAGCGCGCCGATGTCGAGCGCCCAGACTCGCTTCCCTTTGAGCCCTTCGGGCACGTCGCCCGCGACGATGCGCTGTGCAAGCCCTTCGACGATCGCCGTCTTACCGACGCCGGGGTCGCCGATCAGGACCGGGTTGTTCTTCGTCCGGCGGGAGAGGACCTGGATCACGCGGCGCACTTCCTCGTCGCGGCCGATCACCGGGTCGAGCTTGCCCTCTTCCGCCGCTGCGGTGAGGTCGCGCCCGAACTTCTCCAGTGCCTGGTAGGTCTCTTCCGGATCCTGGGACGTCACACGCTGCCCACCGCGGACGGCCTTGATCTTGGCCTTGAGCTGGTCGCGCGGAACGACGTCGAGGGCGAGCAGCAGGTGCTCGGTCGAGATGTAGTCGTCCTCCATGCGCTTTGCCTCGTCGGCGGCCTTGTCGAGCGCACGCGAGAAGGCGGCGGAAACCGTCGGCTGTTGCTGCATCCCCTGGACGGACGGCTTCGCGCGCAGCGCAGCCTCGGCCTGCGCGCGCATCTCCGCCGCGTCGGGCACGAGCTGCTGCGGCAGCTCCTGGTCGAGCAGCGCCAGCAGCAAGTGCTCGGGGTAGAGCTCGGGATTCCCCATGCGGCGCGCAAGCTCCTGCGCAGCGGCGACAGCCTCCTGGCTCTTGATGGTCAGCTTGTTGAAGTCCATAACTCGTGCGCCTCTCGTCTCAGTTTCGTACCCGTGCCTGGCACCGGTACGTTCCACGACGGATGCAGGCGTATCGCGGATGTCGTCGCGATCGCGTCACGGTTTCTTCGCTGTGCCTGGCACCGGTACGTTCCATTAGCGACGCGTCGGGATCAGGTCGATGGGCGGCTTCCACGGGACGAGGTCGCGGCGATACTGGCGATGCACCTGGCTGATCGCCTCGCGCATCTCGCGCTCCATGCGGTCCAGCGTCCGCCGCATGCGCTCGACCTCGTCCTGCAACTGCATCACTTGCTCCACTCCCGCCAGGTTGAGGCCGAGGTCATTCGTCAGCTGCTGGATCAGCCGCAGGCGCTCGATGTCCGCCTCGGAATACAGCCGCGTGTTGCCGGCCGTGCGCTTCGGGCGGATCAGTCCCTTGCTTTCGTAGATCCGGAGCGTCTGCGGATGCATGCCAACGAGGTCGGCGGCGACGGAGATCATGTAACGCGGACGGTCGTCCATCACTCACCGTCCCTCAGCCGCCGCAGTTCTTCGAGCTTGCGGCGCATGATCACGAACGTCACGAGGACGCCGACCGTGCCGACGCTGACGAGGACGATTGCAGCGGTCTTCACGAGAACAACGCCTCCCGCGGATCGTCGTGGGACAGCTTCTGCAATTCCTCGAGCGCCTCGCGCTCCTTCTTCGACAGCTTCTTCGGGACGCTCACGCGCAGCCGGGCGATGAGGTCGCCCTTCCCATTGCCGTCCAGCTTCGGAGCGCCGTGGCTCCGGATGCGGAGTTGCCGGCCGTCCTGCGTGCCCGCCGGAACCTTCAGCGACACGCGATCCCCGTACGGTGTCGGCACTTCGACCGTCGCGCCGAGTGCGGCCTCCGCGTACGTGACGGGAACCTCGATGACGAGATCCGCGCCACGCCGCTCGAACTTCTTCGACGGCTCGACGCGCGTGACGACGTGCAGGTCGCCCGCCGGTCCCCCGCCTTCGCCGATCTCGCCCTTGCCCTTGAGGCGAATCCGCGTGCCGTCCTTCACGCCTGCCGGAATCTTGACCGTGTAGTGCTTCGTGCGTCGCTCGCGACCCGTCCCCCTGCACTTTTTGCACGGCTTCTCGACGACGGTGCCGTTCCCACGGCAGCGAGGGCACGGCTGCGAGAGGGCGAAGAGACCCTGGCTTTCCGAGACGACGCCGCGCCCGTTGCACTGGGGACAGATCACCGGAGACGTCCCCGGCTCTGCACCCGTGCCGCCGCACTCGCGGCAGGCGGTCGTCACCTCGACCGGAATCTTCGTCTCGAGCCCGCGGAGCGAATCCTCGAACGAGAGGCTGACCGGGACCTCGATGTCCGCTCCGCGCTCGGGCTGCCGCCTTGCTCGCCCGGCCTGGCCGCGGTTGAAGATCCCACCGAACAGGTCGCCGAGATCGCCGAGATCGTTGATCGTGAAGTTGCCGCCGCCGCCGAAGTTGAAATCGCGCGGATCGGACCCGGGCACGCGCCGCCCGTTCGCCGTGCCGAACGCGTCGTACTGCTTGCGCTTCTCCGGATCGGAGAGCGTGTCGTACGCGTTCTGCACTTCCTTGAACTTCTCTTCCGCGGCGTCGTCGCCGGGATTCTTGTCCGGGTGGAACTGGGCTGCGAGCTTGCGGTAGGCCTTCTTGATCTCGGCCGCCGAGGCGCCCTTCTTCACCCCGAGCGTGTCATACAAGGTCGCCAATCTAGCCCTCCGACGGACCTGCGACAACGACACGGGCAGGCCGCAGAACCTTGTCGCCAAGCCGGTAGCCCTTCTGCACGACCTCGATCACCGAGCCCTCCTCAGCCTCGGACGGCTGTGAGAGGAGCGCCTCGTGCACGTGCGGATCGAACTTGCCGTCGGTCTCGATCTCGGTCAGGCCCTGCTTCGCCAGCAGGTCGGCCAACGCGCGATGAACAAGACGGACGCCGTCCTCGACCTTGCCCTCTTCATGCTCCGAAGCAGCCTCGAGCGCGCGCCCGAGATCGTCGAGAATCGGGATCAGCTCCTTCACGAGCCGCTCGCTCGCACGCTCGGCGAACGCCGCCTGCTCGCGCGCGTTCCGCTTGCGGAAGTTGTCGAACTCCGCCGCGAGCCGCTGCAGGCGATCGAGGAGCTGATCGCGGTCAGCCTGGAGAGCGTCGATGTCGACGCTCTCCTCGGGCTGCTTAGTTACCTGCGACTCGTCGGTCATTACGCCTTCGGAGCCTCCTGCTCCTCGTCGATGACCTCGTAGTCACCCTCTTCGACGACCTCGTCATCCGCTGCGCCGCCGTTGCCGCTTGCGGAAGCCGTTGACGTCGTCTGCTGCTGCGCGGATGCGTAGACCGCCTCCGCGAGCTTGTGCGACGCCTCCTGCAACGCCTCCGTCTTCGCGCGGATCTCGCCGACGTCGTCGCCTTCGAGCGCCTGCCGGAGCTCCATGACCCGGCCCTCGATCGTCGCAGCGTCGGCCTCGTCCAGAGCCGAGCGGTGCTCCTTGAGCGAACGCTCGGTCTGGTACGCGAGCTGCTCGGCGTTGTTCTTCGTGTCCGCGACCTCGCGCAGGCGGCGCGCCTCGTCAGCGTGCGCCTCCGCGTCGCGGATCAACTGCTGGACCTCCTCCTCCTTGAGACCCGAGCCACCCTCGATCCGGATTTGCTGCTGGTTCCCCGTGCCGAGATCCTTCGCCGAGACATTGATGATCCCGTTGGCGTCGATGTCGAAGGAGACCTCGACCTGCGGCAGGCCTCGCGGCGCCGGCGGAATGCCGACGAGCTGGAACTTGCCGAGCGTCTTGTTGAACGCCGCCATCTCCGACTCGCCCTGCAGCACGTGCACTTCCACGGAGGGCTGGTTGTCCTCCGCCGTCGTGAACGTCTCGGACTTCTTCGTCGGGATGGTCGTGTTGCGCTCGATCAGGCGGGTGAACACGCCGCCCTTCGTCTCGATGCCGAGCGACAGGGGCGTAACGTCGAGCAAGAGGATGTCCTTCACCTCGCCCTTCAGCACGCCGCCCTGAATTGCGGCGCCGACGGCAACGACCTCATCCGGGTTCACACCCTTGTGCGGGTCCTTGCCGATCAGCTCCTTGACCTTCGCCTGCACAACAGGCATGCGCGTCATCCCGCCGACGAGGACGACGTGGTCGATCTTCGACCTGTCGATGCCGGCGTCCTCGAGCGCCTGCCGCGTCGGGCCGACGGTGCGCGCGAGCAGGTCGGCAGTGATCTCCTCGAGCTTCGCCCGCGTGAGCTGAAGGTCGAGATGCTTCGGGCCCTCCTGTGTCGCGGTGATGAACGGGAGGTTGATCTGCGTCGTCATCGTGGACGACAGCTCGATCTTCGCCTTCTCTGCCGCCTCGTAGAGACGCTGGAGCGCCATCCGGTCGGCCGCGAGGTCGATGCCCTGGTCCTTCTTGAACTCTGCGACCATCCAGTCGACGACCGCCTTGTCGAAGTTGTCGCCCCCGAGATGGTTGTCACCGTTCGTGGCCTTCACTTCGAAGACGCCCTCGCCGAGATCGAGGATCGACACGTCGAACGTGCCGCCGCCGAGGTCGAAGACGAGGATCGTCTGATCGGAGCTTTCCTTGTCGAGGCCGTACGCGAGTGCGGCGGCCGTCGGCTCGTTGATGATGCGAACGACGTTGAGGCCGGCGATCTTGCCTGCGTCCTTGGTCGCCTCGCGCTGCGCATTGTTGAAGTAGGCGGGGACGGTGACGACCGCGTCGCTCACCGGCTCGCCGAGGTACGCCTCGGCGTCCGCCTTTAGCTTCTGGAGGATCATCGCGCTGATCTCCGGCGGCGCGTATTCCTGGCCGCCGACCTTCACGCGCGCGTCCCCGTTCGGTCCCTTCACGACCTCGTAAGGGACGATCGTCATCTCCTCGGAGACTTCGTCCCACTTGCGGCCCATGAACCGCTTGATCGAGAAGACGGTGTTCTCGGGATTCGTCACTTGCTGGCGCCGCGCAGGCGCCCCGACGAGCCGCTGACCGTCCTTCGTGAACGCAACGACCGACGGCGTCGTGCGGCCGCCCTCGGCGTTGGGGATCACGGCGGGCTCGCCGCCCTCGAGCAGGGCCATCGCGCTGTTGGTCGTGCCGAGATCGATGCCGATAGTCTTTGCCATACCTGGTTTCGCCTTTCGTTGTGGGTCTACTGAGAAAATCTAAGCCCCATCGTATCAAGCCTGCGGCAGGGGTGGCGGCCGCTGCGGTGCTCGCCCTGATGGTGGCAGGCCTGGCCGGCGCGAAGGTGCCGCCGGCCTCGCTCGTCCGGATCTCCACGGACACGACGAGCACCCCCGATGCCCAGCACGCAACGGAGGTGGAGCCGGATGCTTTCGCGGTCGGCTCGAAGATCGTCGCCACGTTCCAGGTCGGCCGGTTCTTCGGCGGCGCCTCCGGTGCGATCGGATTCTCGACCTCGACGAATGCGGGCCGGACCTGGCGGCCCGGACTGCTGCCCGGCCTACCCGGGGCCGGCGCGGCGAGCGACCCAGTCGTCGCCTACGACGCCCTGCACGGCCGCTGGCTGATCGCCACGCTCGTTCCCGACGTTTCCGGCCAAAGCGCGCTGGCCGTGAGCGCGTCGGCCGACGGGTTTGCGTGGGAAGCACCCGTAACGGCGGTCTCTTACCCGCGCGGCCCGAACACCGGGACAGCGCTCGACAAGCAGTGGCTCACCTGCGACAACGGGAAGGCGAGCCCCTTCAGAGGGCACTGCTATCTCGCCTACACCGACGTTGCGCATGACACCGACCCGCACCACCAGGGCAGCCACATCGGGATGCAGAGCTCGAGCGACGGCGGCCGCACCTGGTCGGCGCCGGTCCTCCTCCCCGTCAACGCGAACGTCGTGTCGCCGGGAGTCCAGCCGGTCGTCCGGCCGAGCGGCGAGCTCGTGGTCGTGTTCTTCGAGGACGGGATGGCGGAGGCGGTTCGTTCCAACGATGGGGGCGTCACGTTCTCCGAGCGAGAGTTGATCTCGAGCCCCGTCTTCCACGGGCGCCCGATCACACCGAACAGGCTTCGGGTCTTCAGCCTGTCGACCGCGACCGTTGATGCGGCCGGCATCGTGTACGTCGCCTGGCTCGACTGCCGCTTCCGGGCTCGTTGCGCGACCGACGACATCGTCTGGTCGCGTTCACCGGTTGCGGGCACCTGGACAACGGTGCGGCGCGTCCCGCTCGGACCGTTGAATTCGCGCCCACAGTTCGTGCTTCCTGACCTCGCAGTTGCCGGGTCACGCCTCGCATTGACCTACTACGCGGTGAGCACCGCCGACTGCACCGAGGCGACGTGCCTCCTCGACGTGTATCTCGTCACGTCGAAGACGCGCGGCGCGCGCTGGGCGAAACCGCGCCGCTTGAATCCAGTGCGAATGCGCCTGACCTGGCTCGCGCGGACCTCGAGCGGGCGCATGGTCGGCGATTACATGGCCACGGTCTTCGCCGGCACGCGGGTCGTCAGCGTCCACGTCCAGGCACGGCCACCCCAAGGTGAGCGTTTCAACGAAGCGGCCTACGCGTTCTCGGTGACTTTGCCCTGAGGACGCCGACCAGCACGGCCGCGGCCGCCGGCTCCGCGAGCACGATCCCGGCCATGATCGCGGCGCAGCCTCCCCACCCGAGTGCGCCGAGCCGGTCGCCTGCGAGGGTGTAACCGAAGAAGGCCGTCCAGACCGGCTCCATGGTGAACGCCAGCGCCGTGCGCGTCGCCGAGGTACGCCGTTGGGCCCAGGTCTGGACGAGATATCCGAGCGCACTCGCGAACACGCCCGTCACGAGCAATGCGCCCCACACCGTCCAGCCACGCGGGACCCCTAGATCGCCGAGTGCGAGCGCGACGACGAGCAGCCCGAGAAACGCCGACGCCATCTCGACGAATGTGAAGGCGAGCGCGTCGAACCGCGGCGCATACCGCTCCATCAGGACGATCTGGAACGAGTACACCGCCGCCGCCGCAAGCACGAGCAGATCTCCGGTGACGGAGCCCGCGTGAATCCCTGAGAGCATCGCCAGACCGGTCGTCGCCAGCACGACTCCTCCCCACGCTCCGAGCCCGATGCGCGCGCGATAGAGCAGCAGGGCGATGAGCGGCGTGAGCACGACGTACATCCCGGTGATGAAGCCCGTGCTCGAAACCGTCGTGCGCTCGAGCCCTGCCGTCTGCAGCGCGTATCCGGCGGCTAGCAGCAGCCCGAGGAACGCGCCGCCGGCGACGCCACTGCGGCCGAGCCCGCGCACCCGCTTCCCCGCCGGCCAGGCAAGGGTGGCGGTGGCGATCGCGAACCTGACCGCGAGGAAGGCGAACAGCGGGTAGATCGCCACGGCGTCCTTCACCTGGACGAACGTCACACCCCACACCGCGGTGACAAAAATCAGCGCAAGCAGGGGCTTCACCGCGCGATTCTCTCCAAATCCTTGGGCTAAGCTCATTGGATGGAGCCACTGCGCGATTCGTGGGGTCGCGAGATCAAGTCGGTGCGCGTCTCGGTCACCGACAAGTGCAACTTCCGCTGCACCTACTGCATGCCAGCGGAAGGCCTGCAATGGCTCGGCCGGCAGGAGATCCTCAGCTTCGAGGAGATCGCGCGCCTCGTGGGCGTGCTCGCGCGACTCGGCGTCGACGAGGTGCGGCTGACCGGCGGCGAGCCGCTCGTCCGCCGCGATCTGCCCGTGCTCGTCGGGATGCTCTCGGCCATCGAGGGTGTCCGTGATCTCTCGCTGACGACGAACGGCGTCCTGCTCGACCGGCTCGCCGGGCCATTGGTCGAGGCAGGCCTGCAGCGCCTCAACGTCTCGCTCGACTCGCTCAACCACGTGCGCTTTGCGGAGATCACCCGACGCGATGCGCTCGACGCGGTCCTGCGCGGACTGGATGAAGCAGAGCGCTATCCCGAGCTACGGCCGATCAAGGTCAACTGCGTCGCGGTGAAAGGGTTCACCGAGACAGAGGTTCCGGCGCTTGCCGAGCTGGCACGGCGGAAGCCCTACGTCGTGCGCTTCATCGAGTTCATGCCGCTCGACGCCGACGAGGCGTGGCGCGAGGATGACGTCCTGACAGGCGGGGAGATCCGCGCGATCATCGAGGCAGAGCACGGCCCTTTGGTCGAGATCCCCGCGAAAGCCTCCTCCACGGCCCGGCGCTTCCGCTTCGCGGACGGCGTCGGCGAGCTCGGATTCGTGAATCCGGTGTCCGAGCCCTTCTGCTCCAGCTGCGACCGTATCCGCCTCACGGCCGACGGCCAGCTCCGCACGTGCCTTTTCTCACGAAGGGAGTGGGACCTGAAGACGCCGTTGCGTGAGGGCGCCGGCGACGACGAGCTGGTCGAGCTCCTCCGCTTCGCAGTGCGGCACAAGGAGCTGAAACACAAGATCAACGACCCCGGCTTCGCACGGGCGTCGCGGTCAATGTCGCAAATAGGCGGATAGCGCCACAAGCGGGGGATTTCTGGCAACCTCCCCGACGTTTAGAATTCACAGGTCATGACCGCCGCCATTGCAGCCGGAAGACGCCTTTTTCCGCGTGGTTACGCGGATTTCGGCTACCAGCTGCTGATCTGGTTCGGCTTCCTGGCGGCCTACCAGGTGGCGCGGGGCGTCGCCGACCGCGATCCCTCGCGCGCCTTCGCCAACGGCTGGCGCGTGATCGACGTCGAGCAGCGGCTCGCGGGCCTCGGCGAACTGACCCTGCAGGGCTGGACGCAGTCCTCCCGGCTGCTCGAGACGCTGGTCTCGTGGACGTACTGGAATTCCGAGTTCACCGTGATCGGGCTTGCGCTGCTCTGGGTCTACTTCCGGCGCAACCAGGCATTCACGCGCTTCCGCAACACGATCCTGCTCGCGAACGTGCTCGGCCTGCTCGGCTACGTCTTCCTGCCGACAGCACCACCGCGCTTCTTCACGGAGATGGGCTTCACCGACACGTTGAGCCAATTCGGCGGGCTGAATCACGGCAGCGGCCTCATCGAATTCGCATCGAACCCGTACGCGGCGATGCCGAGCCTGCATGCCGCCGACGCGCTGATCGCCGGGGTCATCCTTGCGTCCGTCGTCAGGCGGCCGGTGTGGAAAGCGGTCTGGCTGCTCTGGCCGGCGTGGGTCTGGTTTTCCGTGATGGCTACGGGCAACCACTTCTGGCTCGATGTCGTCGCGGGCGTCGTGCTCGCCGTGATCGCGCTCGCGATCGTGTACCGAGCGCGCTTCAGGCGCGTCATCGCACGCCTGCTATAGTTTCGACATAGCAGAAATGCGATGGGCGAGGACATGAGAGAAACCGCCGTGTTGCAACGCGTCAAGCAGGGCTACACGACCGGGGCGCGCACGCTGGCGTCCCGTTCGATCGTCGGCCTCGCACGTACGCGCATCACTCCGAACGCGCTCACGACCGCCGGTGTCTCGCTGTGTCTCGCCGCCGCGGTGATCGTGTACTTCGAGGACAGCAACAAGTTCCTCTTCTACTGGCTCGCCGCGTTCGTCTTCGTCGTCGGCTCGATCCTCGACATCCTCGACGGCGCGCTCGCACGAGCGGGAGGCAAGACCACACCGTTCGGATCGTTCCTCGACTCGACGACCGACCGGGTCGGCGAGGGCGCGATGCTCGGCGCGATCGCATTGATCTTCGCGCGCCACGGCAACGAGGTGGCTCTGGGCGCCACGATCGCGGCCATCGCGGGATCGTTCCTCGTCAGTTACACGCGCGCGAAAGCGGAGGCACTCGGCCTGCGCGGCGACGTCGGCCTCGGCTCGAGGGCCGAACGCGTCGTCGCGATCACGGCCGGGCTCGTGCTCGCGCCCTGGGGCGTCCTGCAATGGGCCATCTACCTCCTCACGGCGACGGCCTGGCTGACCGTCCTGCAGCGCATCCTCTTCGTCCGCAAACAGCTAGCCGAAAGGAAGTAAGTGCTGCTCTTCATCATCGGTCTGATCGTGTGGGGCTTCATCGTCGGCGGCCTGGCCCGGCTCGCGCTGCCCGGCCCGGATCCGATGCCCTGGTACGCGACCATCGGTCTTGGCCTCGCAGGCTCCCTGATCGGCGGAATCATCGCTCGGATTCTCCTCGGCACGGCGGGCGGGCTCGTCTTTGCCTTCCTCGGCGCCACGCTGCTTCTCTATCTGTATCGACGCTTTGCCCAGGGCCGGGGGATCAGCGGCCCGACCGCGGGCCGGCTTCCTCCTCGCTGACGCATCGCAAACCTGCTATCTTCCGCCCATAGCAGGAATGCGATAGGAGGTCACCCAGGATGACGCAGCAAAACGGCAAGCAGAACGGGACCGGGCGGCTCGACGACCGCGTCCGCGTAGCTCTCGTAGGCGTCGGCAACTGCGCCAACTCACTGCTTCAGGGAGTGGAGTACTACAAGGATTCGCCCGACGACCAGTTCGTCCCTGGACTGATGCACGTAAACCTCGGCGGGTACCACATCCGCGACATCGAGTTCACGGCCGCGTTCGACGTCACGACCGACAAGGTCGGCAAGGATCTCTCAGAGGCGATCTGGGCGCACCCGAACGACACGATCAAATTTGCAGAGGTGCCCAAGACAGGCATCAAGGTCCAACGCGGTATGACACACGATGGGCTCGGCAAGTACATCTCCGAAGTCGTCACCAAGGCGCCCGGCGAGACCGCCGACGTCGTCGGGATCCTGCGCGACACGAAGACGGACGTCGTCGTCAACTACCTGCCGGTCGGCTCCGACGCCGCCACGAAGTGGTATGCGGAGCAGGTGCTCGAGGCGGGCTGCGCGATGGTGAACTGCATGCCGGTCTTCATCGCCCGCGAGGCCTACTGGCAGCGACGCTTCGAGGAGAAAGGCCTGCCGATCATCGGCGACGACATCAAGTCGCAGGTCGGCGCGACGATCACGCACCGCGTGCTCACCTCGCTCTTCCGCGAGCGCGGCGTCCGGCTCAACAAGACGATGCAGCTGAACGTCGGCGGCAACTCCGACTTCCTCAACATGCTGGAGCGCGAGCGGCTCGAGTCGAAGAAGATCTCGAAGACGAATGCCGTGACTTCGATGCTCGACTACGACCTCGGCGCGAAGAACGTCCACGTCGGCCCGTCCGACTACGTGCCGTGGCTGACGGACCGCAAGTGGGCGTACATCCGCATGGAAGGCTCGTCCTTCGGCGACGTACCGCTGAACCTGGAGCTGAAGCTCGAGGTCTGGGACTCCCCGAACTCGGCTGGAATCGTCATCGACGCCGTCCGACTCGCGAAGCTGGCGCTGAACAACGGCATCGCCGGCGCCCTCGAGGGCCCGAGCTCGTACCTGATGAAGTCCCCGCCGAAGCAGGTGCCCGACGACGAGGCTTTCGACGCGACGGAGGGCTTCATCCGCCAGAACGCGCGTCACACGGCGCGGGCGGAGTCCGCCAGCACAACCGGCTGACGTCTGTCACCAGTGTGAAACAATCTCCCCGACTGGCAACTTGGGGAGAAGGGGGAGTACATCGATGAAGGGATCATTTGCGGTCCTGTTCGTGCTGCTGGGCGTCCTTATGACGGCCGGCATGGCGGGGGCGGGTGACAACGATTCAGGCTTCAAGACGAGCCAGCCCGCAATGCTGACGCCGCTCGCGGCGGGAGCAAGCGTCACGCCGATCATGAACGTCGGCGAGACCCTCAACAGCGGTTACTTGATGGAGACGATTCCGGACGGGATCGCCCTGCGCACTCGCGGAGAGGGCCGTGTCGACGTTTATCTGAATCACGAAACGTCGCTCGTCCCGTTCCCGTTCAATCAGACGACCGGTGTCGGCTTCAGCGACTTCTCGAACGCAATGCTCAGCCACCTGACGCTGAACCAGCACAGCGCGGGCGTGCTGCAGGGGGAGTACGCGATTCCGAGCGAGGCGAACTTCCAGCGATTCTGCTCGAACTTCCTGGTCGGTCCGGCTCAGGGGTTCGAGCGCGAGCTCGTGTTCACGAATGAGGAAGCAACGGACTTCGTCAACCGGACGGGAACGGCCTGGCCGCCTGGCCCGAATGCCGAGCAGGCCGGCGTGGTTGTCGCCTATGACGTGAAGTCGGGGGCGTACCGCGCGATCTACGGGATGGGTCGCCACAACCACGAGAACTCGGTTGCGCTGCCCGGCTATGGACACCCAGTCGTCCTCTCCGGCGACGACACGTTCCTTGCGCCGAGCTCTCAGCTCTACATGTACTCCGCTGGGAACGGACAGGCCGTCTGGGACGACCAGGGCCAACTGTGGGCATTCAAGTCGAACGACCCGAACGTCAACGACTACAGCGATCTATCGGGAGCCGCGACGGTGTCGGGCCAGTTCATTCCGGTACCGAGCAGCGTGGCAAGAGGAGACCAGACGGCCCTTGAGAGCTGGTCGAACGCAAACGGCGTCTTCCAGTTCATCCGGGTCGAGGACATCGCCTACGACCGGAACACGCCCAACGTCGTCTACTTCGCCGACACCGGTGAGCCACGCGCTCGCGCCGGTGCCGGGTCCGCACAAATGACCCGTGCATCGACGGGCGGCGGACCGTTCCCGAACGGGCGCATCTTCAAGATGGTGCTCGATCCGACCGACCCGACACAGGTGACAAGCCTTTCGATCCTGATCGAGGGCGATCCGAACGGCGCTGCGAGCGCGGGCAATGTCACCTTCATCCACAACCCGGACAACGTCGAGACGACCGGGAACAGCCTGCTCATCCAGGAAGACCCGGGAAGTCAGAACCAGTACGCGGCGAGCAATACCTCAGGCACGACCGCGCGGATCTGGCGCTATGACCTGAACACGCATGCGCTCACGCTGGTGGCGAAGGTCAATCAGGCTCAAGATCCCGCCGCAAACCAGGGATCGTGGGAGTCGAGCGGGATCGTCGACGCGTCGTCTGCCTTCGGGCCGGGCGCGTTCCTCGTCTCCATCCAGGCCCACACGATCTTCGTCCAGCAGGAACAGCGCGGCCTGCTCACGTTCAAGCGCGAGGCGGGCCAACTGCTGCTCTTCCGCCTACCGGACGCGTAGCTTCACCTTCCGAGGGGCCCGGCCGGTTTCCGGCCGGGCCCTCGTCTCTACACTCGGTGAGATGGGTTTGAGGATCTGCCTCGTCACTCCCTTCGCCTGGTCGCAGCCGCACGACGTCAACGAGCACGTGGAAGGGATCGCAAGCGAGCTACGCGTGCTCGGCCACACCGTGACCGTGCTCGCCTCATCGAACCGGGCTCGCGATCTGGCCGCGGGACGGCGAGCCCTGCTCGACGGGCTCGACGCAGAAGTGGTCGCCCTCGGGCCGGCCGTTCCGATCTCGCGGCGCAGCCGGATCGGCGTGCCGGTCGGCGCACGCGCGAACTTGTCGCTCGCGCTCACACTCGGGCGGTTCGACATCGTTCACGGCTTCGAGCCGGGCCTTCCTTCGCTTTCGTACCTCGCCTTGCGCGACGCGCAGGCGATGACCGTCGCGACCTTCCTGAACGCGGAGCGGCTCGGCTACCCGCCCGGACGCGCGCAGCGCGACCGCTTGCTAGGTCGCATCGACGCGCTCGTCGCGACGAACGAGGAGACGGCCGAAGCAGCCGCGATCCGCTTCCCTGGTGAGTACCGCGTCCTCAGCGAGGGAATCGACCCGAAGCTCTTCCGGCCCGGGGCCAAGCGCAACCTGATCGTGCTCGAGTGGCGGCCGAACGAGCGCGCGCTCCTGCGCGGCGTCTTCCGTGCACTTGGAGAACTGCCGGACTGGGAGCTCGTCCTCCTTCGGACGAAGCCGCTCGCGGGCCGACCGACGATCCCGCGCCTCCTGCGTGACCGCATACACGTGCGAACGGCGCGCGAAGGTGCAATGCGAGCACCACTGCTTGCGGAGGCGAGCATCTTCGTGCCGGCGCTCGCCGGCCTCGAGCGCGTACGGCTCGAAGCATCGGCGTCCGGGTGCGCGATCGCTTCACCGCCGAGCGCCCGCGAGCAGCCCGAGTTGGCCGGCGCCGAAGTTGCACGGCTCGCCGAGGACCCGGAGTTCCGCGCTCGCAAGGAGGAACGTGCACGTGCCGACGCGGAGGGCCAGAGCTTCGCGGATGTGGCGCGCGAGCTCGACGAGCTCTACCGTTCGCTGACGGAGCGGCGTCATGCGCACCAGGGGGCAGAGGATCCGCTTGCCGACCGGCCCTGGGTGCTCTGCGACCTGCACATGCACACGAGCTGGTCGCATGACTGCGCCGTCGATCCGGCCGACCTGATCATGCACGCGGAGGCGATCGGGCTCGGCGCGATCGCCGTCACGGACCACAACGTGTTCGGCGGTGCCCTCGAGACGAGCGAACTCGCGCGCGACCACGAGCTCGTCGTCATCCCGGGCGAGGAGGTGAAGACGGACGGCCAGGGAGAGGTGATCGGCCTGTTCCTCCGCGAAGAGATCCCGCGCGGCCTCTCCTTCGCCGACACGGTGGCGGCGATCAAGGAGCAGGACGGCCTCGTCTACCTCCCGCATCCCTTCGATCGCATGCACTCGATTGCCGACCCGGCGACGCTCCAGCGTCACCTCGCGGACATCGACATCTTCGAGGTCTACAACGCCCGTCTCCTCTTCGAGGCCTACAACGACGAGGCGCTGCGCTTCGCCCGCAAGTACAACCTGACGATGGGAGCGGGCTCGGACGCGCACGTGCTCCAGGGAGTCGGCACGGGCGGGGTCCGGATGCGGGCTTTCGAGGGCCCAGAGGAGTTCCTGCTCAGCCTCCGCTCGGCCCAGATCCTGCGCCGCCCCAGGTCGCTGGTGTACCTGCAATCCCTCAAGTGGATGGCCCAGGCCAAGGAACGGGTTCGGTAGTCCCGAAGTTGGTCTAAGCAGTGTCTGCGACTGACGAGATCTACGAGAAATACCTCCAGAAGGCGATCGTCGAGATCAACGACCTGGCCCACGAGGTGGCCCAGGCCGGCGGCGGCACGCGCGTGCCTGTCGTGGGATCCGGCCATCCGCTGGCAGACGTGATGCTGCTCAAATTCAAGCCGCAGCCGGCCGAGGTGCAGGAGGGCGTCGCCTTCTACGGCCGCGCAGGTCAGGCGATCCTGAAGTCGCTCCAGCGGCTCCACGTCGATCCGATGTCCGTGTACGGGACGAACTGCGTCAAGTTCACGGACGGCGACGAGGACGAGTCGCGGCCTTTCCTCACACGCGAACTGCACATCGTGCAGCCAAAGCTCATCGTCGCGATGGGAGAGAACGCCGTCGAGTTCCTCAACGCAACCGCGTTCCCGCTGGCCGATACCGTGGAGTACAAGCCGGGTGAGCTCCAGCGGTTCACCGCAACGGTCCAGGTATTGGTTGTTCCGGACATCGACGCGTCGCTCGACGAAGCTCCGGCGAAGACTCAATTTTGGAACGCTTTCAAGCCACTCGGCCAATGGTGGGCCGAGCTGCCGCCCTACTAGCACTCGGGACGGCGCTCGCCCTCTACTACGCGTTCCACGACAGGCTGTGGAGCGCGTCGACGTGGTGGGACATCGCGTTCATCGCGCTCGTCGTGATTCCGGCGTGCTTCGCACTCGTGTGGCTCGTGCTGCCGCTGCGCACCGCGCCGGGGTTACTAGCGGCGGGCCTTGCGTTCGGCGTGCTCGCATTTCTGTTTCATGTCCCGGGCTGGAACACGCCGGAGAACTTCTGCAAGCTCTTCGGCGTCACCGCCGTCGGCTTCTGGTTCCTGCGCTACTTCGAGACGTTGAACTGGATCGTGCTCGTCGCCCTGATCATTCCCTGGGTCGACGCCTACTCCGTGTGGCGCGGGCCGACTAAGGTGATCGTCACCGAGCATCGCAATGTCTTCACGAACTTCTCGTTCGCCTTCGCGATCCCCGGCGAGACGTCGGCCGCGAACCTCGGCCTGCCCGATCTCCTGTTCTTCAGTCTCTTCCTCGCGGCTTCGGTCCGCTGGGCGTTGCGTCCGCGCCTGACGTGGTTGCTGCTGGAGCTGTCCTTCGGCGCCACGCTCGCGCTTGCGGTCTGGCGCAAGCTCGGCGGTCTCCCCGCGCTGCCGCTGCTCGCGCTCGCGTTTCTGCTCGCGAACGGCGACCTGATCTGGACGCGGTTCAGGCGGGAGCGGGCACAACGCTCCGAGGAAATCGGAACACGTTCTTCTGGTCGTAGCGAGCCTTGACGATCCGCAGGCGCGCCAGGTTCGTCGCGTAGTACGCGATGTTCGGATGTTCCAATTCAGGATCGATGTAGTTCTGGTACGCCTGGCCTGATACGTACGGCGCCATCGCCGCGCGGAACCCACGTAGCCAGTCGGCATCGGGGGCGGTGGAGGCCCCAGCCACATACTGGATCGAAAGGAGCTGGTCGCGGTGCACGAACGCGGTCGCGTCTTTCGGAACGCGGTTGATCGCGCCGCCGTAGGCGTCCATGAGGATGCTGCCGCCGCCGAGCGCCGGATCGTTCTGGCGCTGTTCGATCTTTTGGATCATGACCTGGATTCCCGCGGCCGGCACCGCTGTCGCGACGTAGTCCGACTTGGCGAGGAAGTCGGAGCGGCCGACCTCCGCGCTCGGCACACCGATGTGACAACGGGCGACGTCGGAACAGTTCGCCCAGTCGAGGGCGGCGTTGATGAAGGAGCGCGTGCGAATCGTCATCGTCTGCGGAGTGGCCGCGTTCAGCAGTGGTTGCAAGAGCGACTGCAGCGCAGCCTCACTCCCGAAGTACTGGCCGTTGGACGCGACGATCGGGCCGCCCGGCCCGTCGGTCGCGATCAGGTCGCACATCGAGAACAGCTCGTCCGGCGCAGTGGGTGCCCACGCCTGCCAGGCGGCGACGACTGCGGCTGCGTCGCTCCAGTTCCAGGTCGCGCGGTAGGTGACGACGTCGCTCGCCGGATGCGTGTCAAACACGAAGCTCGTCACTATGCCGAACTGCCCCGCGCCGCCGCCGCGGCACGCCCAGTAGAGGTCCGGGTGCTGTATCTGGCTCGCGAGGAGTGCCTGGCCGCTCGCAGTGACGATGGTAAGCCTGCGGACGTTGTCGCACGTCAGCCCGTACTTGCGGCCGGAGAATCCGTGACCGCCTCCGAGCGTCAGGCCGGCGATGCCGACGGTCGGGCACGAGCCGGAGGGGATCATCACTCCGTGCTGGAACAACGCCTGGTCGACGTCGATCAGCCTCGCCCCCGCGCCGATCGTCGCCGTGCCGGCCGTCTGGTTCACGGTGACGGCGCTCATCCGTGTCACGTCGACGACGACTCCCTTGCACGTCGAGTAGCCCGCGTAACTGTGGCCGCCCGATCTCGGGACGACGCGGATCGAGTGCCGCCGTGACCAGCGCACCGTGCGCCAGACATCTTGTGCGGTCTCGCAGAAGACGATCGCGCCGGGACGGACGCCGTCGTAACGAGGGCTGTAGAGACGCCGCGCCGAGTCGTACGCGGTGTCCTGGGGGGTCACGACCGTGCCCTGGACGAGCTGCGCCAGTTCGACGAGCCGCGCGTCAACGGTCGATCGCGCGCCGACGGCGATCCAGCCGGGGAGCGCGACCACCGCACCGGCGCCAACCGCGAGCCGTCCCCCGCGGACGAGCAACTCGCGCCGGTCGAACCGCTCAGACGAGGTGTCAGACACCGTGTCGGAAGTGTGCCGCGCAGTCCACAGCGCCGCGAATGCCCCGCTCAGACCCGGAAACTCGTGCCAACGAGCTCCACAGGCCGGTGTCAGACACCGTGCCTTAGGTGTGACGTTCCAACAGGGCCACGGCCTCGACGTGCGGGGTGTGCGGGAACATGTCCACCGGCTTCACGCGCTTGAGCTCGTAGCCGTACTCCGCCCGCAGGCGCTTGACGTCCCCCGCCAGGGTCGTGGGATTGCAGCTCACGTAGACGATGCGGGGCGCGCCGATCTCGCCTAGGCGTTTCAGCGCCTTTCCGGCAAGCCCCGCGCGCGGCGGGTCGACGACGACCACATCCGGATCGCCGGCGCGCTCGTGCAGCTCCTCCAGTGCCTGGCCGACATTGCCGGCGAAGTACGCCGCGTTGCCGATCCCGTTCAGCTCCGCGTTCTCCAGCGCGCACGCGATCGACTCCTCCGAGAGGTCGATGCCCCACACGGTGAGTGCGTCCCGCGCGAGCAGGAGCCCGATCGCCCCGATCCCGCAGTAAAGGTCGTACACCGTCTGGTTGCCGGTCAGCCCCGCGAACTCCCGCGCCGTCTCGTAGAGCTTCTCCGCCATGAGCGTGTTCGTCTGCAGGAACGCGTTCGGGCGAACGCGGAAACGCAGCCCGCACAACTGCTCCTCGATCGCCTCCTCTCCCCAGAGCAGCTGCGTGGGGAGGTTCGTCGTCACTTCCGCCTGCCCCTCGTTCACCGACCAGTGAATCGAACGCACCTCCGGGAACTGCCGCAGCGCGTCGACGAATCCACCCGTGTCGAACTTCTCACCCGGGCTCGTGACGAGCTGGACGAGCACCTGTCCCGTGTTGCGACCCTCGCGCACGACGAGGTGGCGGAGATAGCCCGTGTGCTCTGCCTGGTCGTACGCGACGAGCTTGTCGCCGCGCGCCCACTCCCGCACGGCGTTGCGGATCTCGTTGCCGAGGTCGGTCGTCAACCAGCAGTAGTCGACCTGGAGCACCTCGTCCCACCGACCGGCCTTGTGCAAGCCGAGCGTCGGCCCGTCTTCGAGTTGCGTGAACGAATACTCGAGCTTGTTGCGGTAATGGAAGATCTCCTCGGCCGGCAGGATCTCCTCGAGCGGCGGCTCCGCGAACCCCCCGATCCGGCGCAAGGCGTCTCCGACCTGAGCGTGCTTCGCCGCGACCTGCGCTTCGTACGCGAGGTCCTGGAACCGGCAGCCGCCGCAAGTCGGGTAATGCTTGCAAGGAGCTTCGACGCGCAGCGGGCTGGGATGCACAACCTCCGTGACGAGCGCCTCGGCGTGACGCCGCTGCACCTTCGTCACGCGCGCGCGTACGGTGTCCCCCGGAAGCCCACGCCGAACGAAGACGACGAAGCCGTTCAAGCGCGCGACGCCGTTACCGCCGAATGCGAGGCGGTCGATGGTGAGCTCCAGCTCCTGGTCCTTCGTGACGGGCGCGGCCAACGAAGGACCAGGGTATGCGCTAGGCAGCCTTCCGGAGGCGAGCCTTCGGGAGACGGACGGGATGGTTCGAGCGGAACACGTCCTCGGGATCGACCTTTCCTTTCACGGTCTGGAGCCGGCGGTAGGTCGTGCCGCCGAAGAGCCGCTCGCCCCGCTCCCGCCGCTCGGTGAAGTTGAGGTAGTCGCGGTCCGCATCCCAGGCAGCGAGCGCCGCGTGGACGAGCTCGACGTGCGCCTTCATGGCAGCGCCCATCTCCGGCGTCATCGAGATCCCGACGGCGAACATCGCAAAACCGGCCTCGATCGTGGCCAGGGCCCCGTGGCCCGGCTGCATCCGCCCCAAGGCACCGCCGAGGTGGCGCACCTCCACCGAGAGGAGCGGCGAGCCGGAACCGGCACCTGCGGCAGCAACGATCGCGTCGATGGCCTCCTCGGGGAAGTCGCGAAGCAGCATCCCGTCACCCACGCCGGCACCGGCTGCTCGGGATCCATGTGCAACGAGCTCAGCCGCTCGACCGGAATCGTCGCGAACGTGTCCATGGCGGGCCCGAGCTCCCGCAGCGGCTGCAAGAGCGCGTCGGTGGCAGCTTCGCCGAGGAGCGAGGTCGCCTCGACGACGACGAAGGATCCGCCGCGCAACGGCTCCGGAATGTCCGAGATCGGCGGGAACTGCAGGAAGCGTCCGACGGAGGTGACCTCGTCTGGCACGTCCTCGATCCAGCGTCGCCAGGCACGGAGCACTTCCGTGCCGCGCTCGATCGGGAAGAACAACACACCGGCGTAGACCTCGGCGATCGGGTAGAGCTGGAACTCGAGCGCGGTGACGACGCCGAACGAGCCGCCGCCACGGAGCGCCCAGAAGAGCTCCGACTCGTTGTCCGCATCCGCGCGCACGAGCTCGCTCTCCGCATTCACCAGTTCGACCGCGGTGACGCTGTTCGCTGCGAGGCCGTAACGCCGAGCGAGCCAGCTGATCCCGCCGCCGAGCGAGTACCCGACGACGCCGACATCCGGTGAGGAACCCGCGAGCGCGGCGAGCCCGTGCTCCGCGGCAGCCTCGCTCACCTCGGCCCACAGTACGCCGGCTTCGACTCGAGCCGTGCGCGATTCGGGGTCGATCTCGACCCCGCGCATCCGTTCGGTCTTCACGAGGACCGTGTGCGCGAGCGAGCCCATTGCGGCGGCGTTGTGCCCGGTTCCCTACGGGGCGACCCTCAGGCCGCGGCTCCGCGCCCCTGGCCAGACGGTGTCAGGAGCCGCGACGCGAAAGAAGGTGGTCGGCTGGTGTCTCGAGGTACGGAAAGCCGTACGATCGCTCCGTGGATGCCAAGGCAGCGGCACGTGCCTGGGTGGATGCCTGGGACCGCGCGTGGCGCGCGAAGGATGAGACCGAACTTGCTCCGGTATACGCCGACGACGTCGTCTACCGCTCGCATCCGGACCGCGACCCGCAACCGCCGCTCGATTACGCGCGGTCCGCTTTTGCGGAGGAAGGCGACGATCTCGAGCTCTCGTGGGGCGAGCCGCTCGTCGCCGGCAACCGAGCCGCGGTCGAATGGTGGGCGTCGCTGACGGAGAGCGGCGAGCTCGTCACGCTCGCCGGCACCTCGTGGCTCACCTTCGGCAACGACGGCCGGGTCATCGAGCAGCACGACTACTGGACGATCACGCCAGGACGCGCAGCTCCCTGGAAAGGCTGGGGCCTATCTAGCTCAGCGGAGTGACGTAGACCTTCCGCTCACGCGGCCCGTCGAACTCGCAGAAGAAGATTCCCTGCCACCTGCCGAGCGCGAGCTTGCCGTCGTCGAGGGGAATGAGGATCTGCGGGCTCATCAACGACGCACGTATGTGCGACGGCGCATTCGGCCCGTCCGGATCCTCGACGTGTTTCCAGTCCCAGCCGTCGTCCACCACCTTCTCCAGCGCCGCTTCGAGGTCCTGAGCAACAGCGGGATCCGCGCCTTCATTGATCGTGACGCCCGCCGTGGTGTGCGGGACGTAGACGAGTGCGGCGGCCGCGCCGTTGAGTGGGCCGAGCGCCTCCTGCACCTGCTGGGTGATGTCGACGAGCTGGGTACGGCGCTCGGTCTTGAGACTGATCTCTTCCACTGCTTGCGTATCCTACGAGACGATGCCTCCCGCCCCGCCCTCTGACCGGGAGCTCGACGCCTACCGTGAGCAGGCGGATCGGTTCATCGCCCAGCTCGACGAGGAGTTCTACCTCCATTACGCGGGGTTGAAGGAAACCTTCGACCTGGCGCCGATCTACGAGCGCCACAAGAATCTGACCGAGCTCGACCAGGTCAAATCGATCGGCCTGGCCGTGAACGGGGGGGCACGCGTACGTGAGTTGTGGCGGTTCGCGTGCGAGGGGTACTTCGGAGAGCTGACCCGGGATCACGCCGAGAAGCTCGCCGAGCTGGAGTCGGATCTTGCGGTAACGGTGGACGGCGAGGAGATTCCGTATCGGATGGTCCGCCCTGCCCTCGCGAACGAGCCGGATCGTGACAAGCGCCGCGAACTCGACTCGCGCGCGAACGATCTGCTCGACGAGCACATGAACCCGCTCCATCTCGACGCCGCCCAGACCGTGCAACGCGGGACCCGCGACCTCGAGTTCGACAATTACCTCGAGCTCTACCGCAAGGCTCTGCCGGCCTCTGCGCTCGACGACCTCGCCGTGCAGTGCCGCACGTTCCTCGACTCGACGGAGCAGCTCTATGAGAGCTGGGCGGACAAGCTCTTCCGCACACGCGTCGGCGTCTCGCTCGCCGAAGCAGAGCGCTGGGACGTGCCTCGTCTCTTCCGCGCCCCCGAGTGGGACCCGATCTTCCCGGCCGACAAGATGGTCCCGGCGCTCGAGGGCACTCTCCAGGATCTGGGGATCGATCTGAGCTCGCAGGAGAACGTAACGCTCGACCTCGAGGAGCGGCCGAACAAGAGCCCGCGCGCCTTTTGCGCGCCGATCGAGGTGCCCGACCGCGTTGTGCTCGTCATCCAGCCGATCGGCGGCCCGGACGATTGGCGCGCACTCTTCCACGAAGGCGGCCACACCGAGCACTTCGCCCACACGTCGCGCGACCTATCGATGGAGGAGAAGCGACTCGGCGACAACGCCGTCACGGAAGGCTGGGCGATGCTGCTGCAGCACCTGACGGACGAGCCCGAGTGGCTGACGCGCCGACTCGACTTTCCGCGTCCCGGCGAGTACGCCATCGAAGGCGCGACCGGGCTTCTGTACTTTGTGCGCCGTTACGCCGCGAAGATCCTCTACGAGATCGAATTTCACGCCGCAGAGGATGTGACGACGATGCGCGGCCGCTACGCCGAGCTGCTGACCGACGCCCTGAAGATCGACGTCACGCCCGCGAACTACCTCGCGGACATCGACTCCGGCTTCTACGTGTCGTCCTACCTGCGCTCGTGGGCGTTCGAGGCGCAGCTGCGTGCGTACCTGAAGGAGAAGTTCGGCTCGAAGTGGTTCGCCACCCGCGAGGCCGGCTCGCTGCTGCGCGAACTCTGGGGCGAGGGCCAGAAGATGCGCGCCGAGGAGATGCTGAAGGACGTCACCGGCTCCACCCTGGAGATGGAAGCCGTCGCCGAGCGTGTTCGGGAGGTTCTCCGCTAGTCCATCCTGGCTTCATGCATAAGCTTTATGCATGGCCAGAACTCGAGTCTTGATCGCGGGCGCCGCAGGCCGCGACTTCCACAACTTCAACCTCGTCTACCGCGACAGTCCGGCCCACGACGTGGTCGCGTTCACCGCGACGCAGATCCCGAATATCGACGGTCGCCGCTACCCCGCCGAGCTCGCTGGGTCGCTGTATCCGGAAGGCATTCCGATCCTGCCGGAGTCGGCGCTCGAGCAACTCGTCCGCGAGCACGAGATCGACGAGGTCGTGTTCGCCTACTCGGACGTCACGCACGAGCACGTGATGCACATCGGCTCGCGCGCGCTCGCGGCCGGTGCATCATTCGAACTGATCGCCCCTCGGCAGACGATGCTCGCTTCGTCGAAGCCGACGGTGGCGATCTGCGCGGTCCGCACTGGATCGGGCAAAAGCCAGACGACCCGGCGGGTCGCCGAACTGCTGCGCGATGCCGGCAAGCGGGTGGCGGTGCTGCGCCATCCGATGCCGTACGGAGATCTCGCCAAGCAAGCAGTGCAGCGCTTCGCGCGCTACGAGGATCTGGAGGCTGCCGACGCGACGATCGAGGAGCGCGAGGAATACGAGCCTCATCTCGCCGCGGGCAACCTCGTCTTCGCAGGCGTCGATTACGAGCGCATCCTGCGTGCGGCGGAACAGGAAGCGGACGTCATCCTGTGGGACGGCGGCAACAACGACACGCCATTCATCAATCCGGATCTGCACATCGTCGTCGTCGATCCGCACCGGCCCGGACACGAGCTTCGCTACCACCCGGGTGAAACAAACCTGCGCATGGCGGACGTGTGTGTGGTCAACAAGATGGACAGCGCCACGCAGGAGGGCATCGACGCAGTCTTGAGCTCGATCCACGAGAGCAACGTAGACGCACGAATCGTCCTGGCCGCGTCGCCGTTCCACGTCGAAGGTGACCCGGAGGAGATCAGAGGGAAGCGCGTGCTCGCCGTCGAGGACGGCCCAACCTTGACGCACGGCGAGATGACCTACGGCGCGGCCGTCCTCGCCGCCAAGCAGTACGGCGCCGCCGAGCTCGTCGACCCACGCTCGTCCGCATCTGGCTCGATCGCCGAGACCTTCGAGCAGTACCCCAACGTCGGCACGCTGCTCCCGGCGATGGGTTACGGACGTGAGCAGATGGAAGACCTCCGGAAAACGATCGAGGGCTGCGACGCCGACCTCGTCCTGATCGGCACGCCGATCGACCTGCGCAAGTTGATCTTCCTCGACAAGCCGGCCATGCGCGTGACGTACAAACTTCAGGAGATCGGCGAGCCGACGTTGAAGGACGTGCTTGCCGAGAAGGGACTGCTGGAAACAGCACTCGTGTGAGCACGGTCGTCGCCTTTGGCGGGAACGCGCTCATGCGACCCGGCGAGCGCGGCACCGCGGCCGAGCAACTCGCAAATCTCCGCCGCGCGGTCACCGGGCTCCGTCCGTTGTTCGCGGAGTCCGGGGGTCTCGTGATCACGCACGGGAACGGCCCGCAGGTCGGCAACGAGCTGCTGCGGCAGGAGCGCGCCGCGGCAGAGGCTCCACCGCTGCCGCTGTGGCTCGCAGTTGCGCAGACCCAGGCGGAGATCGGCGCACTCATCGCCGCAGAGTTGCGCCCCGCACTCGACGACCGCGAGGTGGCGTGCCTCCTGACGCACGTGACCGTTGCGCCTGACGATCCTGCCTTCGACCGACCGACGAAACCGATCGGCCCGTTCTATTCAGCCGACCAAGCCGAGGTGCTCGAGCGCGAGCGCGGCTGGACGCTCGTCTCGGACGCAAACCGCGGCCATCGCCGCGTCGTGCCTTCCCCCGAGCCGCTCGAGATCGTTGAGCTGGACGCGATCCGTCGGCTCGTCAAAGCCGGGACGGTCACGATCGCATGCGGCGGCGGCGGCATTCCGGTCGCACGCCGCGAGGGCCGGCTCTCAGGCGTGGACGCGGTGATCGACAAGGATCGAGCCTCGACGCTGCTCGCGCGCGAACTGGGGGCCGAGCGCATGATCATCCTCACCGAAGTGCCCGCGGTCTATCGCAACTTCGGAGAACAGGATCAGGAAGAGATCCGCGAGCTCTCACGCCACGACGCCGAGGCGCTGCTCCCCCAGCTGTCGGAAGGCTCCATGCGCCCGAAGATCGAATCCGCACTCGGCTTCGCCGGCGAGACGCTGATCACGAGCTTCGATGCGCTCGCCGACGCACTCGCCGGCACCGCGGGCACGCGGATCCGCCCGTAAGATCGCACGTGATGATCGCTGTCGCCGACAGCCTGAAAGGGCGCTCCTTCACCCGCGTCGCGGACTGGAGCCGCGACGAGCTGCTCGAGGTGCTCGACCTGGCCGACGAGCTGAAGCGCCTGCAGCAGGCGCGCGAGCAGCACCACCTCCTCCCTGGCCGAACACTCGGGATGATCTTCCAGAAACCCTCGACGCGGACCCGGGTCTCCTTCGAGGCCGGCATCTACCAGCTCGGCGGCACCGGGCTGTACCTCTCCGCGGCGGACCTCCAGCTCGGGCGCGGCGAGACGATCAGGGACACGGCCGTCGTACTCTCGCGCTACCTCGACGCGATCATGATCCGGACGTTCGCCCAGTCCGATGTCGAAGAACTCGCGGCCAATGCGTCCATCCCGGTCATCAACGGGCTGACCGACAGCGCCCATCCGTGTCAGGCACTCGCCGACGTCATGACCATCCGTGAGCGCTTCGGACGTCTCGAAGGGCTGAAGGTCGTTTACCTCGGAGACGGCAACAACGTATGCGCGTCGCTGATGGTCGCATGCGCCAAGCTGGGGATGGAGTTCGTCGCGGCGACGCCTGCTGCTTACCGGCCGAAGGAGGAGGCGATACGTATCGCCCGCGAAGCAGGTGGCACCGTCGAGCTCGTCGACGATCCGCGCGCCGCCGCCGAAGGCGCCGACGTCCTCTACACCGACGTGTGGGCGTCCATGGGCCAGGAAGAGGAGCGCGAGCGGAGGTTGCGGGACCTCGCAGGCTTCGGCATCGACTCAGAGCTGGTCAAACAGGCGGGCGATGAAGCAATCGTCCTGCATTGCCTTCCCGCCCACTACGGCGAGGAGATCGCAGAGGACGTTCTCTACGGCCCGCAGTCGGCCGTGTGGGACCAGGCGGAGAACCGCCTGCACGCCCAGAAGGCGTTGATGGTCCTCGTGATTCGGTAAGACTCCCCGCGGCATGCTGCCGCTGAAGGACAACGTTCCTACCCGCACATTTCCGGTCGTCACTGTCGGGATCATCGTCGTCAACGTGATCGTCTGGATCTGGGAGTTCACAGGCACGTCCGTCGAAACGGACGTGATCCATTACGGCTACTACCCGTGCAAGATCGATGGGCCATGCCTCGGGCCTGCCTTGAGCGCAGAGATCCCGTGGTACGAGAACACCTTCACCTCCATGTTCATGCACGGCGGCTGGGAGCACATCATCTTCAACATGCTCTTCCTCTGGATCTTCGGCAACAACGTCGAGGACGCGCTCGGGAAGGCGCGCTTCTTCCTCTGGTACATCGCGGGCGGGCTCGCCGCGACCGCAGCGCAGACCTTCGTGACGCTGAACTGGGGCTCGGCGCGGGACGCGAGCATCCCGAACATCGGCGCGAGCGGCGCGATCGCGGCCGTGCTCGGGGCCTACTTCGTGCTGCTGCCGAACGCGCGCGTCCTAACCGCGATCTTCTTCATCCTGATCTTCTTCCAGGAGCTGCCGGCGATCTTCTTTCTCGGGTTCTGGTTCCTATTCCAGCTCTGGCAGGGCGGCTTCTCGGTCGTGCAGCCGGAGGCAGGCGGCGGGGTGGCTTTCTTCGCCCACATCGGCGGCTTCGTCTTCGGGGCGCTGACCGTGCGTCTCGTGGCGGTCCGCCGCCCGCTCATGCCCAAGTACTGATGCCCGACTTCGAGGAGCACGTCCGGCGCGCCCTCGACGAGCTCCCGCCCGACCTTGCGCAACGCCTAGAGAACGTGGCGGTGGTCGTGGAAGACGAGCACCCCGGTGAACCTGACCTCTTCGGGCTCTTCGAGGAGGCACCGTACCTGCCGGCCAAGGTCACGATCTACAGGCGGCCCCTCGAGGAGGAGTTCGGGCACGACCCGGGGGAGCTGGAGCACGAGATCCGGATCACCGTCCTCCACGAGCTCGCCCACTACTTTGGGATCGACGAGAACCGGCTTGACCAGCTGGGCTACCGGTGAGCTCGGTGCTGAATACGGTCGCGATCGGGGCCGCCGCGCTGGGACTCCTGGTCCTCCTTTTCTTCTTCCTCGGGCCCCGGGAATGAGGTTCGCCCCGAGCACGTTCTTAGACACATGACCCTGACTGAGATACACCAAGAGATCGAGCAGACGAGCGAGCGGCGGACAGAGCTGTGGCACATCCTTTCTCAGGGGCATGACCCAGCCGCGGCTGCAGAGCTCAAGAGTCTGAGCCAGCGCCTAGACCACCTGTGGGACGAGGAGCGTACGTTGAAGGCGGAACTCCGCTTCGGGGATCGCAGCCACATCGTCGCCCGGGCCCGGGTCGAAGAGCGCCTCGAGCGCGCGGCCTAAAGCAACCTCCCTCCTGCCCACCCGCGCGGAATGGTCGGCCCCGGACGAGGGATTCTCCCCTCTCCCCCCGGGGCCGACACTTTTCGCGAGGACTGTGGCTGTCACTGCGGCACGAACAACGACCAAGGAGCCGTGATGCCGGGTTCGCACGCAGAAGAGATCGTCGGGGACTACTTCGATCCGGACGGCTGGGCCGAGCAATTGATGGAAGACACCGAGGCCGAGCCGGATCTGGATCTTCCGCCGCTCCCTCCGCCTCGTCCTGAAGCAGCCTGAGCGCGGGATTCGAATCCGCCGCACCGGCGGCGAGGCTACACAGCGCGCTACTCGGGGCGTTAGCTCAGCTCGGAGACCGCCGGCTTTGCTCAGCCGACGCGGTTGTGAAGCCGACTCGCCGATGGCTGCCGTCGCAGAAGGGCTTGTTCTCCGACGCGCCGCAACGGCACAGCGCTACGCGCGTGTCTTCCCGAATCAACTGGCCGTCCGAGCCAACGATGCGAACGGGGCCGCGGACGAAGAGCGGCCCGTTCGGACCCGGCTCCATTGTCGTCTCCGTCGGTCGCTGTTCCTGCCGCCCGCCGTCGAGACGGCGGTAGTGGAGCGCTCCGGTCGGACAGGTCTCGATCGTGGCCGCGACGGCGTCTGCGTCCGCCGCGTCGACGACGATCCAGGGCCGCGCCTCTGGAACGAACACCTGGGGCAGCCTGCGCACGCAGTTGCGCACGTGAATGCAGAGCCGCGGCTCCCATAGGACCTCGATCGCATCGCCGGCGTACTTGCGCGCCGGGCCTCGCTCTTGCTCCGGGGTCGGCGTCAGTCCGGGACCCCCACGTCCCGCACAACGAGATCCGCGTAGTCGGGGTGGCGGCGAACGTACGAACGCACGAACGGGCAGAACGGGACGACGCGCAAACCCCGGGCGCGAATGTCGTCCAGCGCACCGGCGACGAGCCGTGCCCCGAGCCCCTTGCCCTCGAGCGACGGCAAAACCTCGGTGTGGAGCAGCACGACATGGTTTGGCGCTGGGCGGTACAGGATCTCGCCGACCACGTGCTCGTCGAGCAGCAGCTCGTAGCGCGACTCGCCTGGATCGTCCTGCACGGCGATGTTCTCCGCGCTTCCCCTCGGGTCGCGGTCGATGTCGTCCACCCCGTTGAGCCTAGCCCGCCGGTATAAGACTGGGCGGAGGAGCCCGAGGGCGCTGGGAGAAAGCAACACTCAGCATTCGGCTCTACCATGGAGCCGCGGGGCGTTAGCTCAGCTGGGAGAGCGCCGGCTTTGCAAGCCGGAGGTCGCCGGTTCGATCCCGGCACGCTCCACCTTTAGAAGCCCCGCTCAGGCGGGGTTTTCTGTTGCCACCCGCGGCACGAGCTCAGCCGCTTCCGGGTGATTACTGCCCATTCCTGCCCATTGGAGCGCCCTGTCGTACTGCTCCCGCGCCGTCTCAGAAAGCTGCTCGCGGTGCTCGGCCGCGTGCGTGTACACGTTTAAGGTGAAGCGCACGTCAGCGTGTCCGATCTGCCTCGACGTGTAGGAGGGCGGGTCACCGCAGGCGCTTCGAAGTGACGCATACGTATGCCTCAACCCGTGCGGTGAAAGCTTGCCAATTGAGGCGATCTCCAACTCAGCCAGCCTCGCGTTGGCGACCTCGACAGCCTTAACAATCAGGCGCCGCCTGACGTTGTTGCGGTTGTCCATCGCTCCTGTGCGCGTCGCGAAGAGGAGATCACGATCGTCGCCCTGACGGTCGTCCAGGAAGAGCGTCAGTTCCTCGCGAGGCCCGTGCGGCAGGTTGACCGTCCGGACGCCTGCCTCGGTCTTCGACTCCCGTACGCGCAGCGTTCCCTTGGCGACTTTGACATCTCCGCGCTGTAGCGCGAGCGCCTCCGAGACGCGCAAGCCGCATCCGGCAAGCACAGCGATCAGGACGCGACCCTTGCCGTCGTACATGCCTTCGGCGGCCTTGAGCAGGCTCGGGAGTTGTTCGGGCTCGACGTGGGTTCGGATCGGCGTCGTGCCTTTGAAGCGGCGACGATTTCCGCGTGCAGGGTTGGCGGCCAGATACTCGTAGTCCACGGCGAGGTCGAAGACGGACGCGAGCCTGTTCAAGACCTTGTTGACCTGGTTCACGCCGAGAACCCCATCGTCTGCCTTTAGGTGTCTGAACCTGTCGACCTCACGTGCGCTGATAGCAGGGGCTGCCGACTAAGCCGCGACTGCGGCGCGGGCACGGGCTGTGCGCACCGCCGTCGTGAGCGTTTCGATGTCGTAGGCACCGTAGTGGCGGCGGCCGTTGATGAAGAAGGTGGGTGTGCCCGAGACACCGCTCAGGTCGGCGCTGTCAACGTCTTCGGCGACGCGGGCAGCACCGGCGTGGCTCTGCAGCTGGTTGGTGAACCGCTCAACGTCGAGCCCGAGCTGCTCGGCGTACCGGACGAGGTCGCTGAAGCCGAGGAGGTCCTGGTGGTCGAGCAGGACGTCGTGCATCTCCCAGAACGCTCCCTGGTCTGCTGCGGCCTCGGCGGCTTCCGCGGCAAGCCGGGCGCGGGGGTGGACATCGCTCAGCGGCAGGTGCCGCCAGACGTAGCCGACGTCGCCGAAATCGCGGAGGAGCTCGCGAACCACCGGTTCCGCCTGCCCGCAGTAGGGACATTCGAAATCGCCGTACTCGACAAGCGTGACCGGTGCTTCGAGTGGCCCGCGAACGTGGTCCCGCTCCGGGTCGACATCGATGTAGAGGTCGACGAGCGGCTGCGCGGTGCCGAGCAGGGCGCGGATTCGCAGCCGCCTGGGCAGGAGCGCCGTAGCGCGGAACAGCAGCCAGGTGATGAGCGCCGCTGCAAGGGCAGCGCTGAGGATGCCGACCTTCGCCTCATCGAGCCGCCGTCCGTCGAAAGCCAGTGTCGCGACCAGCAACGAGACGGTGAAGCCGATCCCGGCGATCGTGCCGCCGCCGGCGACCGACACCCAACCTACGGGTGGCTGCAGTCGGCCACGGCTCAGATGCGTCGCAAGCCACGAGCAGCCGAGAATGCCGACGGGCTTGCCGACGACGTAGCCGAGCAGGATCCCGAGCGTGATCGGCGAGCTGAAGGCTTGCGCCAGGAAGGCGCCGTCGAGCGCGATGCCCGCGTTCGCGAGCGCGAACAGAGGCACGACCAGGTAGCTCGTCCACGGATGAAAGAGTTGCTGCAATCGTTCGTTGGGCGAGGTGGCCGACCTGAGCTCCACTCCGGCGGCGCGTGCCAAATCCGCCGTGGGTTGCTCCCGGAACTCGCGGAAGCGCTCCGTTGCACGTTCGAGAGTGGATCGGGAAGCCGGATAGGCGTAGACCAGGAGACCCATCACAAGGCCGACGACGATCGGTTCCACTCCCGACTTGAGCAGGCCCACCCATGCGCCGGCCGCAAGGACGAAGTAGACGAGTCCGATGCGCACGGGCACGCTCCGCAGGACTAGGACGGCTACGAAAAAGCCGACGGCCACAAGGAGTGGCACAAACCGTAGTGCCTCTGTGTAGACGGTCGCGATGACGAGGAGCGCGACGATGTCGTCGACGACGACGACCGTCAGAATGAACGCACGCAGCCGGTCTGGAAAACGCGGTCCGACGAGCGCGAGCAGGCCGAGCGCGAAGGCCGTGTCCGTCGACATCGCTATTCCCCAGCCGTGCGCAGACGAGCGACCGGCGTTGAAGGCGAGATAAATACCAACCGCGGCCGCCATGCCGCCGATGCCGGCAAGCAACGGCAAGGCGAAACGCCGCCGCTCGCGCAGCTCGCCAAGGTCGATCTCTCGGCGCGCCTCGAGCCCGACGACGAAAAAGAAGAACGTCATCAGCCCGCTGTTCACCCAGTGGCGAAGATCCAGCGAGACCCCTGCGTCGGCCACGTCGATCGACAGCTTCGTTCTCCAGAGCGAGTCGTACGACGACGCATCGACGTTCACCCACACAAGTGCCGCCACGGCCGCCGCCAGCAAGACCGCCGCGCCGCCGGTCTCGGTGCGCAGGAACTCCCGCAGCGGCGTCTCGACGCTTCGCGCCCAAGCCGTTCGTCCCGAGAATGTTGAAGGGGGACCGTTCGGATCGGTGCTAGTGCTCATAGCGCAATGCCAAAGTGCCTCGCTGGACTCCTGATCACTTGCTCTCGTTGATGATGCGGGCGCCGCGGCCGTGGGTGAGGAAGCTGAAGATCCAGCGGGTCACGACGAGCAGTCGGTTCTGGAACCCGATCAGGTAGAAGAGATGCACAACAAGCCACGTGACCCACGCGGGGAAGCCGGCGAGGCGTATTCCCTTGACGTCGGCGACAGCTTTTGAACGACCGATCGTGGCCAGATTGCCCTTGTCGACGTACCTGAACTCCTCCGTGGCGCGGCCGCGGAGACGGTTGCGAATCACTCGGGCGACGTAGCGTCCTTCCTGCATCGCGACCGGGGCAAGCCCGGGCAGCGCCACGATCGTCCCATCGCTTTGCACGATCCGGACCATGTCGCCGATCGCGAAGACCTCCGGGTGGTCGGGCAAGGTCAGGTCCGCCGTGACCGTCAGCCGCCCGGCTCGGTCGACCTGCGACCCGTCGGCGGACGCCAGCGCCGCCGCGAGCGGCGACGCGGCAACGCCGGCGGCCCAGATGACGGTGTGCGCGCCGACATCCTCGACCTCGTCACTCGCAGAGCGAATCGCGACCGAGGCAGAGCCGACGTCGACTACCGTGTGTCCAACGAGCGGCGTCACGCCGAGCTTCTCGAGCGCACGCTCGGCCTTGTGAGAGAGGGAAGCAGGAAAGCCGGTCAGGATGCGGTCGGCGGTCTCGACCAGGAGCACGTTTGCGCTGCGCGTGTCGACCTGGCGGAAGTCGCGGCGCAGTGCCTCGCGGGCGAGCTCGGCGATCTGCCCGGCCATCTCGACTCCGGTCGGGCCGCCGCCGACGACCACGAACGTCAGCCAGCTCCGGCGTCTTTCCTCGTCGGGCTCGACCTCGGCGGCTTCGAATGCGGTGAGGATTCTGTTGCGGATGTCGAGGGCTCCGGCGAGCGACTTCAGCTCGGGCGCGCGTGCCCGCCAGTCGTCGTGGCCGAAGTAGGAGTACCGCGACCCGCCGGCGACGACCAGCGTGTCGTACTCGAGTCTTTCTCCGCGGGCACCGTTCGGGAGGTGATCGAGTACGACCTGCCGTTGGTCTAGATCGAAGCCGCTCACCTCCGCCAGCAGCACGCGAACATTGGTCTGGCGTTTCAGCACCGCGCGAAGCGGTGAAGCGACCTCGGCCGCCGAGAGCGCGCCGGTCGCAACCTGGTAGACGAGCGGCTGGAAGAGATGGAAGTTCTGCCGGTCAACCAGCGTCACGTCGACGGCAGCATCTCGGAGCTTGCGAACCGCCTGCAAGCCGGCGAAGCCGCCCCCGACGACGACAACCCGCCGGCGAGCAGGCTCACTCGCCGACAACGCTCGCGCTATTGCTCATAGCGCTCCACGACGTCGGGTGCTCGAACCTCAGCCGCATCCGGATCGCCACCTGCTCGACGCAGCGCCCGTCGTTGCCGGAGCAAGTCCCAAGACTGATCGAGCGAGATCTTGAGTTGTTGCAGGCGTCGCCGCTCGGCGTCGGTCGCGTTCCCTGCCGCCTCTCGCTCCCACAGTTCGTGCTCCTCGGCAACGAGTTGCTCGATGGTTCCGTGGATCTGTAGATCGTCCATCAGTCCTCCTGAGAATACGACGGGTTAGTTGACATCGATGAGCACTTTGCCTGACAGGGTGCGATGTCGTAGCGACAGCGCGTGCTTGGTAACGTGGCGTGATGGATCCTGAGCGGGCCCGCGAACTGTTGGCCGCAGAGCGCGAGCGGATCGAGCGGGCGCTCGTGAGACTCGGGCACCAGGACACCGGCGAGCCGGCGGACGAGGAAGATCCGGCCAACCAGGCGTCCGACCTCTATCAGGACGAGCTCGACGAGGGTCTTGCAGATGATCTACGCGGAGAACTCGCCGCCGTCGAGCGTGCCGAGGCCCGTCTTTCCACCGGTACGTACGGCCTCTCGATCGAGAGCGGCAAGCCGATTCCGGACGAGCGTCTCGAGGCTCTCCCAACGGCGGAACGGACGACCGAAGAGGAAGCGTCTAAGTGACCTGGTGCGCGTTCCTCTAGGTGTCGATCCCCGACCGAGCTGCCGCCGAGTATGTGTCGGCGCGCGACGTCGCGGCTCGCGGGACACCGGCAGCCGCGTAGGCGTCCTCCTCATCCAGGGTCTCGTGCTCGAGGAGCGCGGTCGCAAGCGAATCGAGCCTGCTCCGATTCTGCTGCAGCAATGCAACGACCTGCTGATGTGATTCGTCGACGATGCGGCGTACCTCCTCGTCGACGACTCGCTGCGTATCGGGCGAGACGTCGGCGGCGCCCGGGAGGAAAGGGCCCATGCCGTCACGTGGAATCACAGCGACCGGGCCGATCGCGGAGCTCATGCCCCAGCGGCCGACCATCTGCCGCGCGATCTCCGTGAGCTGCTGGATGTCCGACTCCGCGCCGGTGCTGGTCTCGCCGTACACGATCTCCTCCGCGGCACGGCCGCCGAGTGCGACGTTGATCTTCGCCTGCACCTCGGGCTCGCGGTAGTTGAAGCGGTCGCTCTCGGGCGCTGCGAACGTGACGCCGAGCGCCATCCCGCGAGGGATGATCGAGACTTTGCGTACCGGATCGGCGCCTTCGGTCAGCATGCCGACGATCGCGTGGCCGGACTCGTGGTAGGCGGTGCGGCGCCGGTCCTCGAGGCTCATCATCACTTGCCGCTCGGCACCGAGCACGATTCGCTCGAGCGCATCCGTGAAGTCCGATTCATCGACGACGTCGTGGCTGCGTCGTGCCGCCAACAGCGCAGCCTCGTTGACGAGATTCGCGAGATCCGCTCCGACCATTCCGGGGGTCGTCGCCGCGATCCTGCCGAGGTCGATGTCTTGCCCGAGCGGCACGCCGCGCGCGTGCACCCTGAGGATCGCCTCACGGCCGGCACGATCGGGAGGCTGCACGGCGATCCTGCGGTCGAAACGACCCGGCCGAAGGAGAGCCTGGTCGAGGACATCGGGACGGTTGGTCGCGCCGATGACGATCACGTTCGTGGACGAGTCAAAGCCGTCCATCTCGGTCAGGATCTGATTCAGAGTCTGCTCGCGTTCATCGTTGCCGCCGCTGAAGCCCGCGACCCCGGACGTGCGTGAGCGGCCGATCGCGTCGAGCTCGTCGATGAACACGATCGCCGGAGCTGCTTCCTTCGCCTGTGTGAACAGGTCGCGCACGCGCGACGCGCCGACGCCAACGATCGCCTCGACGAACTCCGATGCGGCCATCGAGAAAAACGGAACGTCCGCCTCACCCGCGACCGCACGTGCGAGCAAGGTCTTGCCGGTGCCCGGAGGGCCCGAGAGGAGCACGCCACGGGGTATCCGCCCACCGAGCCGCCGATATTTCTCGGGATGGCGCAGGAAGTCGACTACCTCCGTCAGCTCCGCTTTCGCTTCGTCGATGCCCGCCACGTCCGCGAACGTGACACGGTCGCCGGTCGGCTGGTATCGGCGTGCGCGCGAGCGGCCGAACGATCCCAGAACGTTCTGAACGTTTCCCGCCCGCCGCATCAGCCAGAACAGCAGGAAGATGAAGAGAATCGTCGGCCCGAACCCGAGCAGTAGATTCTGCCACCATGGCCCTCCGGTGTCGAGCGGTTGGGCGTTCACAACTACGCGCTTCTGCTGAAGGAGCTCCGACAGGGCGTCGTTGTTGGCGAACGCAGGGATCTCGGTGCGGAACTTCGTCGTCGGCTTACTTCCCGCGTACTGCTCCTTCTGCTTGAACGTGCCTTGAATCGCCGTGCCCTTGGACGTGATCTCCTTCACGTGGCCTGCTGTCACCTGCTCGAGGAAGAACGGGCTGTATGGAACTCGGACCCGCGACGGCGGCTGCGTCGCCCGCGAGCCAAGGTAAAAGTTGAAGAACAGCAGCGTGACGGCGAAGAGGATCCAACCGCGGGTTGGACGGAAGCGAGGCAGCTGCGGCGTGGGCGGCGGTGGCGACGACGATCCGCGCGGTGCAGGCGGCGGGCTCGCGTTCGTCTGTTGATCCTCGCGCGTTGTGGTCACCGCAGCGGGCTCACGATCGCCACGAACCAAGACTAGCGCTCATATGTCTGCGGTTGCCGGACGCCTCGGGGCACATGCCCATGCAGCCCAGGCCGGGCTCCGAGTCCCTCGCTTCCGAGTTCCGTGTGTTTCTCCCTTCGGGAACGTGATGCATATCCTTTGAGTGTGAAGATGGCCGCGCCGACCTTGGAGCTTCTCGAGTGGGCGACGGCGCGCATTCGGACGTACGACGATGTGCGTGAAGCATGGCGGAGCAACTGCCCACGTACCGCCGTCTGGGACGACGCGGTGACAGACGGGCTGGTTCGCATCGACCGGCGGGCCGACGCGGGTTGTGCTGGGGTCGTTCTGACCGCACGTGGTCAGGCAGCTCTAGACGCTTCGCGTTAGGGGCGCCAAGAGGGAGGCCCGCGTGCCGGGCCCCCCTCTGCAGACAGGACAGCTAAACCGTTGGTGCGGGTGCTGCCATCTGCGCGTTACGAAATAGTCAGCGCCGCGGCGCCCAGCTGGCCGCGGATCTCACCTGCCGGATTCTTCTTCGTATGAACGTTCACGTAACCACGGCCCGCCTCGAGGGCGTTCAGAACCGAAGCGTCGACGGTCGCACTCCCTCGTGCGCCGCTCTTGCAAGGCGCGCACAGTGGCACGATCACAGGGCCCGCCTTACCGCGCGCACCGCTGTGAATGTGCGCAGCTACCGCTTTGCCTGTGAGTCTGCTGAACGTCAGTCGCCACGCCAGCACCGCCGATGATCCCTTCTTCGTGATCGTCACCGTGAACGTGCCCCGCGCCCGGCGGAGATTGCCTTTCGGCTTCGGCCGCTCCTGCGCAGCACGCAGCGACGTCTTCAGGGTCGCTGCCGGTGACACCTGGTCCCGAATCTCACCGGCCGGATTCGTCTTCGTATGCACGTTCACGTAGGCGCGATCGTTCTCAATCGCCTCGAGCACGGTCGCGTTGATGTTCGCAGTGCCGGTTACGCCACTCGTGCACGGGGCGCAGAGCGGCACAACGACCGGGCCCGACACACCGCGGGCGGCGATATGGATGTGCGCAGCGACGGCGTCACCGGTGAGATTGGAGAACGACAGTTGCCAGTTGAGAACCGCACCTGTGTCCGACTTGGTCAGCGTCGCGGTGAAGGACCCGCGAGCGGAGCCGACGTCCCCCTTTGGGGCCGGCACCTCGTCCCCAGCGGCCATCGTGGCCACGATCTGAATCCGCGTCGCCTCGTTTCGCGCGCCGGCTGCCCCGGTGACGGCCAGGAGCACGAGCCCGACCGCGCCGATCACTACGAGAAGCTTCTTCACCTCTATCCCCCTCCTTGCGATTCGGGATCGCAGGCCGACCCCTTCACACGCGCCTACGCGGACCTCGAGGGACCGGATTGTGGTGCCAGGCCTTAACGGTCCTGCGTAGCCCTGCTCCCTCGGATGGGGGACGCCCTCCGGGCAGAGAATCGCCGATATTTGGAGACAAGTACCTGCGGTTGGAGTACCTGCGGTTGGCGGACATGGAGAATCTGCGGCGAACACCCACACAGCCCTCGATGGCTTCGAGGCTCCTGTCGACCTTCGAGTCGGCGGGCCTGGCCGCGACGGCGACGTTCGCGAGCGTGGTGTGGATCGGCCTCGCTCTGCCGGGGCTGCCTCTGCTCCCGGGCTTGGGCGGCGGCCAGAACAGCAACGTCGCGATCTCTCTCAACAGCGCGGTTCTCGGCGTCCAGGACAGCCGCACCTTCACGCCTTCGATTGGGACCGCCGGGCGGCAGGCTCGGCTTCTCTCCCTCTTGCTCCCGGCGCCTGACCCGCTTGGCAAAGATCTCGCCACCAAACAACCGGATACCGAGGCAGGGTCAGGCGCACCGATGGTCGTCGCGCTCCCACCCGCACCACCGGCACAGGCCGCGGCTCATGACGACGGTCCTCGCGTCATCGAGAGCACCCATTTCGCCTCGGCAGCATCGCCTGCGCCTCCGGTTTCCTCGCCGCCGCCACCGCGCCAGCCAGATCCGAAGCCGCAGACGCCTGCACCTCCCGCGCTTCCGATTGATCCACCTCCGCCCACGGATCCCGATGCCTCACCGGTGGCCGGGGATACCCCGCCGAGCGACGGAAGCTCTCCGGACACGACGACGCCGCCCGACCCGGGCAGCGCTCCCGGGAACGGAAACGGAAACGGAAACGGAAACGCCGGCGGGAACAACCCGAACGGAGGCGGCAACAATCCCAACGCCGGTGGCGCCAACGCAGGCGGCAACGGCAACGGCAACGGAAACGGCAACGCCGGCGGGAACAACCCGAACGCAGGCGGCAACAATCCCAGCGCCGGTGGCGCCAACGCAGGCGGCAACGGCAACGGGAACGGCAACGCCGGCGGGAACAACCCCAACGCAGGCGGCGACAATCCCAGCGCGGGTGGCGCCAACGCAGGCGGCAACGGCAACGGGAACGGCAACGCCGGCGGGAACAACCCCAACGCAGGCGGCAACAATCCCAGCGCGGGTGGCGCCAACGCAGGCGGCAACGGCAACGGGAACGGCAACACCGGCGGGAACAACCCCAACGCAGGCGGCAACAACCCGAACGCGGGTGGCGCGAATGCCGGGGGTAACGGAAACGGGAACGGAGCCGGAAACGGAGCCCCGAAAGGGCCCGCGAAGAAGGGACAGTAGGTGGAGGGCCGCTTTCGTTCTCGCTACGGGCGGGTGGCCGTCACCCGGGCTGCGCTCGTCGTCTTCCTGATCTTCACGGTCGCCATTGCCGCACTCGTCTTCACGCTGGACCTGAGCGCCAGGCATTCGAACCGGCAGGAGGCCGCGACCGAGCTCGCGAGCACGGCACGCGTCGCCGCCTCGACGTTCTCGACCATGCAAGCCAACCTCCGGACACGAGTCAGCGAGCTCGCGGCGTCCGCATCACTCCAGCAGGCCGTGCTGGGCAAGAGCGGGGCGCGGCTCCGTTCGCTCGCCCGCTCGCGCGACGCCCGTATCGTGTTGCGGGGTCGTACGTTCGGCAAGCTTCCAAAGGAACCGCGGGTTAGTGCGACGGCGACTCTCGCACGACAGAATCACGTGGTAGCGCAGGTGACCATGGCCATCCCCATGGATCGATCGCTGCTCGCTGTGTTGCAAAGCGTCACGCCGATGCCGAAGCACGCCGCACTGCTGCTCGTTCAGCACGGTCGTGTGATCGCGGGAGGCCCGGCCGGCACACAAGTCGACGTCCGGGATCACCGCATCCAGCTCGCAACGGTGCCGTTCTTCTCGAGGGCCACGAAGCTCGTGGCCGGGAATGCATCACTCATCGCCGTTGAGCCGGTCTCCGCCGTAGAGGCTCGAGTGAATGCGTACCGAAGGCGTCTGCTCTTCGCCGCGGCCATCACTCTCGCGCTTGCGGCAGGGCTTGCGACACGTCTCGCTCGCCCCGTCGCACGCGTCTTCGCCGATCTCGCACGCCTGACGCGCCAAGCGCAGACCGACGCCTTGACGAATCTCGCCAACCGTCGAGCACTCGATGAACGCCTGGACGATGAGGTCGACCACGCGCGGCGACTCGGCACGAACGTCGCTTTCGTGATCGCCGACATCGACAACTTCAAATCGATCAACGACAGCTACGGCCACCAGACGGGCGACGAGGTTCTGCGACGCATCGGTCGAGCCTTCGCCGAAGCGGTCCGCGAGCTCGACCTTCCAGGGCGATACGGAGGCGAAGAATTCGCCATCGTGCTGCCCGGAACGAATCTGAGCGGGGCGCGCGCGCTGGCGGAGAAGATCCGCAAGAATCTGGAGAAGCTGCTCGCCACGACGCCGGACGGAAGCCCCTTCCAGGTGACTGCCAGCTTCGGCGCAGCTTGCTTCCCAGCGCAGACCAGCGTCGAAGAATTGGTAGCCGCGGCCGACGCCGCGTTGTACCAAGCAAAGAGGACAGGCAAGAACCGCGTCGTCACGGCGACGGCGAAGCGGAAGTCCCGCGGCCGCGCGGCTGCCGCCGACGCCCCGGCACCAGCCTAAGAATCCGTTCACCAGACACGAACCTGCGGTGCCCGCGGACTGTGGAATCATTCTGCAGATGGGTCGAAGGGGTCTGCCTATCTCTGTCGCCGTGCTCGTCGTCTGCGCCGGGATCGGGCTGCTCGGACCGTCCGCCGGCAGCGCGTCCTGGGACCAGGTCCTGGTGAAGGTGGTGACGATCCACTACAAGACTCACGACGGTTACCGCCGCGCGGCGTACGTTGTACTGCCCGACTGGTACGGCCCAGGCAACAATCCGCCGCTGCCGCTCATCATCTCGCCGCATGGACGCGGCGTCTCGGCCGAGCAGAACGTCGCTCGCTGGGGCAACCTGCCAACGCTCGGCCCGTTCGCAGTCGTGAACCCGCAGGGGCAGGGCCGCAGATTCAGTCGCTTTTCCTGGGGCTACGCCGGGCAGATCGAAGACCTCGCCCGGATGCCGCAGATCATTCTCCACGCGATTCCGTGGTTGCGAATCGCACCGACGCGCGTCTATGCGTTCGGCACGAGCATGGGCGGCCAGGAGACCTTGCTGCTCGCCGCACGTCATCCGAAGCTCCTCGCCGGCGCCGCCGCCTTCGACCCGGTGACCGACATGGCCCGGCGCTACCGCGATTTCGCTCGCCTGCCATGCAACCGGGGCTGTCTCAGAAAATGGGGAGACCCACTCGGTCTCGGACTGCGCAAGCTCGCACGGGCCGAGATCGGCGGCACCCCGCGTAGCGCCCCACGCGCGTATGCGCGCCGCAGCCCGATCCACTACGCGCGCTCGCTCGCGAATTCGGGAGTGCCGCTCCAGCTCTGGTGGAGCAGGACCGACCGGGTCGTCAGATCAGCGGACCAGTCCGTCCCGCTCGCCCGCAAGTTGCGTCGGCTGAATCCGGGCGCACCGCTCCACACAGTCGTGGGCTCGTGGCCTCACTCCGCGGACATGCGCCCGTACTTCATGCTCATTCCCTCGTTGAAGGGGTTCGACCTGCTGGCCACTCGCAAGCCTGCCTCGCTGCGAGCTGCGCAGTCAGGCCCCGTACACAAGCTGCTGCCCTGGCACCGCGCCGTGCGCGACGCACAGGGAAGGCTGCTGCCCTGGTATCGGCCGCAGGCAGGGCTCGGCTACGACCGGGTGCTGCGCCTCGGCTGGAGGTTCATCGAGCAGCACGTTCCACGCGATCCGCGCACGGGCGCGAAGGTCTACCTCAACTACGCGGTCTTCGACGGCGAGACGCTTCGGGGCCTCTACTGGCAGCACAACCCCGCCTTCCTCAATGCGACGTTCGTCGACTCGCTCGTGTCGTGGTACCCGTACTCAGGGGACCGCCGTGCGCTGCGCGCCGTCCGGGAGATGCTCGACTACCAGCTCACGCACGGCACGTCACCTGCAGGCTGGGCCTGGCAGCGGGTTCCCTTCGCAACGGGCTGCGCCGGCGAGCGTAGATACGGCCGCTGCCTGGCCGGTCTCCCACGGCGTTTCTACGGGGGCATCGAGACGGACAAGGTCGGGATGCTCGGCCTCGGGTACCTCCTCTTCTACGAGCTCACGGGCGAGCGCCGCTACCTGCGGGCCGCGGTCGCCACCGGCAATGCACTGGCGCGCCATGTGCGGGCCGGGGACGCGACGCACACGCCGTGGCCTTTCCGCGTCGACGCGCGCACCGGCGCCGTGCTCGATGGCGCACAGTTCGGCGGGCTCGTCGTCGGACCCGTCCGGCTGCTCGACGAGCTGATCGAGATCCGCGCCGGGAACACGGGTGCGTACACACGCGCACGCGATCTCGCGTGGTCCTGGCTCTTGAAGCACCAGCTCAATCCGGACAGTCCCGCGTGGAACCGCTGGAGCGGCTTCTACGAGGACGTCCCCTACAACTCCCGCTCTGTCAACCAGGCGTCGCCCACTTTGACCGCCCACTATCTCCTCAGCCACGAGGCACCCGAGACCGTCGACCCGCAGTGGGCCGAGCACGCCACAAGCCTCCTACGCTGGGTGCGCACCTCCTTCGGGCGAGGGCCTTTCGCGGGCGCGTGGGGAATCGACGAGCAGCGGGCACCGGGGAAACCCGGCTGCTGCTCGCGCGTCGGCCTTGGCAGCACGACGTCTCGCTGGGCGGCGGCTAACGCACTTCTCTACGCGCGCACGGGCGACGAGCGCGCCCGCGAACAGGCCGTGCGCTCGTTGAGCTACGCGACGTATTTCGCCCGCGACGGACGCATCTCGTGCTGCGGGCAGCGTCCGGGGAACACGTTCTGGTTCAGCGACGGATACGGCGACTATCTGCGCAGCTTCAACTGGGCGATGGCGGCGATGCCCGAGCTGGCGCCCAAGCGTCAGAGCCATCTCCTCGGCTCCAGCTCGGTGGTCCAGTCGGTCGCGTACTCGCAGGGCAGCGTCGCCTACCGGACGTTCGACGCGGGCAGCACGGAAGTGCTTCGGTTGCGGTTCCGGCCTCGCAGCGTGACGGCCGGCGCAGCCCTTGCGGAGCGCGACGATCTGGCCGCGGAGGGCTACGTAGTCCGCCCACTCGGCGGCGGCGACTACGCGATTCGGATCCGCCACGACCGTTCGCGGCGAATCCGAATCGACTAGTCGCGCGAACGCTGCGCTTTCGCGCGAAGTGAGCTACGGCGCTTCGCGCGGAATGTGCGCGGGCGAAGCCCGCGCACTCCTACTTGGGTTCCGGTGGGCGATTGATCTCAACCGCGGCGACGGCGGCGCTGAAGCGTCGCCCGGCCTATGGGTCAAGGGCGGTTGTGAGCCCTAAAACCATCGCCCTGCGTCCCAAACACGGTTGACAGCAAACGCCGACCGCACCCTAATAGGAGCCCACGGGCTTGGCCCGTGGGCGTTCCCCGCGAAGCGGCGACCCTAAATCCCGCGCGAAAGCGAAGCTTTCGAGCGGTACCCTTTGGGGATGGAGGGTCGGGGGGACTCATGGGAATCGGCCGGCTGGGAGACAGCCTGGCAGCAGCCTGAGGAGGACGCCGACCGCGACCAGGTCCTTCGCCTGGCGCGGCACCTGGCCGAGGCGCGGGAGCGCCAGAGTGTCGAGGCCCTCGCTCAGGTCGACGATCTGAAGCGCGCACTACGCGAGCGAGCGGCCGACGTCGCGCGCCGAGAGCTCGAGGTCGAGCGGCGGATCCGGGAACTGGAGAAGATCGATGCGCGCAGTCACGAGGGACGCCGTCGGCGCCTACGCCGCTCCGAGCGCCTACCGGAGACGGATCGCGCTTACGCGGAAGAGTTCCTCGCGCGACGCGAGACGGAGGCTCAGCAGCGGCTCGACGCACTCGCCCCGCGGGAACACGAGGTCGCGGAACGCGAGACCGCGCTCCGCGCGCGTGAGCTCGAGGTCGAGGAAGCCGAGGCTGCGCTGACCAGTCGTGAGCAGGAGCTCGCAGAGTTGAAGTCTTCAGTCGATCGCCGCAAGCACGAGCTCGAAAGCTCTTACGCGCGGCTGCGCGAAAGCGAAGCCGCGTTCGCGGAACGGCGGAGCGAGCTCGAGGAGAAGGAGCGGCTACTCGAAGTGTCGCGCACGGAGGTCTCGCGGACGACCGACGAGCTCGTCGCGCGCTCGGCCGCTCTGGAAGCGGCCGAGCAGGAACTAGAAGCAGCGCGCAACCACCTCTCCCTCGAGGCGCGGGAACTGGAGTCCCGCAGCGACGCTGTCCGGTCCGATCAGACGCAAAGCGCCGACGAGCGGGGCCGAGAGTTTGCAGAGCTGGCGACTGAGCTCGAGAAACGTGCAAAAGCGCTCGACGAGCGGGAACGGCGGCTTGCCGCTCGCGAACGAGAAGCGGTGGCCCTCGAGCAGCGATCGACAGTGGAGAGTGAGCGCAAGCTCGCACTCCTCGAATCGCAGCTCGCCGCACGGGAGGCGACGCTGCTCACGCGCGAGGCGGAGCTCCTACGCGTGCAGGCCGGTCTCGCGACACAGCAGGAGAGCATTCGAAGACGCGAGCGGGCGCTCGAGGACGAAGAGCGCCTGCGGGAACGGGAAACGGCCTTGCCCGCGGTCCCGTACCTCAGCTTCAGCGAAGGACTGGACGCCTTTAGCGGCGGCCGGCAGCGCTAGGCCGGCACCCCGAACTAGAAGTACTCGGCGACGACCCGCTTGCAGACTTCGACCACTGTCGGGTCGAACTGGGTTCCGGCGCCTTCGTCGAGTCGCCGTAGCGCCTCTTCCTTCGGGAGCCGCTTGCGGTAGGGCCGGTCCGAGGTCATCGCGTGGTACGCGTCGCAGGCCAGGATGATCCGCGACTCGATCGGAATGTCCCCGCCCAGCTTGCGATCGGGATAGCCGGTGCCGTCGTAGCGCTCGTGACAGTGCCGCACGATCGGACGGACTTCTTCGAGCCGGTCGATTGGCGCGATGATCCGCTCGCCCAGCTCGGGATGCTTCTCGACGAGCTTGCGCTCCTCCGCCGTCAACGGGCCTGGCTTGGACAGGATCGCCTCGGGAATGCCGATCTTCCCGATGTCGTGGAACAGCGCACCGAGCTCCAGCCGCTTCAGCGAGCGCGTGTCGAGGCCGAGCCCCTCGCCGACCTTCAGTGCCAGGTCGGTGATCCAGCGGGCGTGTGAGGACGTGTACTCGTCGTTCGCCTCGAGCGCATTGGCCAGCGCCTCGACCGTCGACAGGAAGGTCTTCTCGAGGCTCTGGAAGTTGCCCGCGTTCGTGAGCGCAAGCTTGGCCTGATGCGCGACGCCTGCGAGCAGGCGGAGATGCCGCTCGCTGAACTCGCCGTCCTCGGGTGCGGCGACCGCGATGCAGCCGAGCCGTCCACCGTCGAGCGTCAGCGGGGCGACTGCGAACCGGCCCCGCACGCCAACTTCGTTGGCGCCCTTGATCGCAGCTCGCTGCTCGTCGGTGACTACGAACGGCTCCTTCCCGGAGAAGAAGTTTTCCGCAGACTCGTGGTCGAAGTGCATCCGGCTGAGCCGCTCACGGTCGAGCTCCATGTAACCGTGGGTTGCGCGGACCGTGAGCTCCCCGCCGGCCGTTTCCTGGAACCACACCGATGCGCGCGGCGACCCGAGCGTTCGGGCGGACCGCTCGACAATGCGGTCGACGACCTCGCCCATGCCCTCGGCAGTCGAGAGCTGACGACTGAACTCGAGGAGCGCGGTCGCGCGCTCGGCCTCGCGGCGGGCGGCTTCGTAGAGGCCGGCGTTCTCGAGCGCCACCGCGGCGTGGCCGGCAAGCACTTCCAGCAGCCTGACATCGTCCTCGTCGAACTGGTTCAGGCCGAGCTTCGAGATCACGATGATTCCGACGACGCGCGTCCCATACGTCAACGGCACCACAACCTGCGACTCGTCGATGGCGTCGGTTCCGGGAAGCACGCGCGCAAACTCGCAATTGGCGGCATCTCCGATCAGCAGCGACTCGCCGGTCTCGGCGACGCGGCCGGTGATGCCCTGGCCGACCTTGCACGCAAGGATCTCGAGCGGCTCTTGAGTCTCAGACGTAAATTGGCCGACGAACGCGATCGGAATCACGTCGTCGCCCTCGACGATGGAAACGCGGCAGTTGTGGTAATCGATCAGCGAGCGCAGCTCGGTCGCGATCACGTTGCCGATCTGCTGCACGTCGTTGAGGCGGTTGAGCTTGCCACCGAGGCTCTGCAGCATCTTCATGTGCGCAACGGAGCGCATGTCGCGCGTGGACGGGACTTCTTCGCCTTCGGGACGCTCCAGCTCGGCGTCGTCGTAGAGGACGATCTGGTTCTTGCCGCGTGCCTTCGCGGTCATCATCGCGGCCTCCGCGCAGGCGATCAGCTCGCGCGGGTTCATCGCGTGCTCGGGACCGCGCGCGAGCCCGACCGAGATCGTGACGCGGCCGGCTGGATCGAACTCGGTCGCCTCGACACGCTCGACGAGCCGGTGCGCCAGACGCTCGGCGTTTTCCGCCGAGCGCGATGCAATCACGATCGCGAACTCCTCGCCGCCGAGGCGGTAGACCACGTCCGATGTGCGCATGGCGTCCTTCAAGGTGTCGGCGAGGCTGCGAAGGATCTCGTCGCCGGCACCGTGCCCGTAGACGTCGTTGACGCGCTTGAAGTCGTCGATGTCGAGCATGAGGAGGGAGACGGCATCGTGCGACCGGCTGGCGCTTGCGAGTGCCTGACGCAGACGCTCGTGGAATGCGCGGTGGTTGAAGAGGCCGGTGAGCGGATCGGTCTGCGCCTGATGCTCGAGCCGGGCGCGGACCTGGGCGTTGTCGAGCGCGAGCGCCGCAGCATCGCCGAAACGCTTGGCCAGCTCGAACTCGTCCTCATCGAAGCATGCGTCCTCGCCGAGCCGGTAGATGTTGAGCGCACCCTTGATCGAGTCGCGCGCGATCAGCGGAATCGTGATCAGCGCCTCGGGCTCGTCTTCCGGGGTTCCCGCGACTGTCGCCGTGCGGGGATCCAGGTGGGCCTTGTTCACGAGCACGGGCTCGCGATGCTCGACACCCCAGCCCGTGAGACCGACCCCGAACGGGCAGCTGTCGGCCAGGATCTTGTCCGCCCACTTGTCACGCGCCCACACGGGGATGAGCAGTCGCCGCGGCTCGTCGGCCTCGTAGATGGTCAACGAGTCGTGCGGGACCAGCTCCGCGAGGGCATCTGCGATCCGGTCCAACAGGGCGTCGAGGCTCTGCTCGGCGAGCACGTCGTGAAAGACATCCGCCAGCCGGCGGTAGGACTCGACACGCGCGGTCCCCTGGGAAGAGTCGGAGTGAACGTCCTCTTCGATGAGGCGCAATGGAAGAGCGTGATCGCTCACGGACGGGTTTCGATTCGGTTGTACGACCGCAGTGGAGCCCCCTTTTTCAGAACCGACACGAAGCAAAGCGGGGCCCAAACCGGCTCGTATCCCCCGGTCGAGGGGTTCCTATCGTCTGCAAATGGTCATAGAGGGGGCATGGCCAGGGCTCGGGCCGACCAATCAGCCGCGCGGTTCCTCCCCCAGGAGCTGTCTTTGCCGGCACTCCACCAGGCGGCGGCCGGCTGCAAGGGCTGCCCCCTTTGGCAGCTCGGCACCCAGACCGTCTTCGGAGAGGGCCCGGGCTCCGCTTCGGTGATGCTCGTCGGGGAGCAGCCCGGCGACCAGGAGGACAAGGCGGGGAAGCCCTTCGTGGGCCCGGCCGGGCGGCTGCTGGACGAGGCGCTCGCGGAGGCCGAGATCGATCGCTGGGCCACGTATCTGACGAACGCCGTCAAGCACTTCAAGTGGCAGGCACGCGGCAAGCGCCGCATCCATCAGAAGCCAACGTGGGCCGAGATCACGGCCTGTCGTCCGTGGCTCGAGGCCGAGCTCGCCGTCGTTCAGCCGCGCGTGCTCGTCCTGCTCGGCGCAACCGCAGCGCAGTCACTGCTCGGTCGGCAGTTCCGCGTGACGCAGAACCGGCGCAAGGTGATCGAGTCGGACCTCGCCGAGGCCGTCACCGCGACCATCCATCCTTCTGCCATCCTCCGCGGCGACCCGGAGCTGCGCGAGGCGGAGTTCGCGGCGTTCGTCGACGACCTGCGGTTCGTCGCGAGTCTCGTCTCGTCTAGGTAGCCGGGGCTTCTTCCTCGGTTTGCGCGCCCTCGGCTTCGCGTGCGCGCTGCGCGAGGTCCTGGCTCAGATCCTCGGGATCGTTGTCCGTCTCGTCCCAGCTCGGGTGCGGCAGAGGCGCCGCCCCGAACCATTCGCGCACGGCATAGGCGAGACCCGCCGCGAGCCCGAAACCCAGCAGCAGTCGCTTCATTCTCCAGCCTCCCGTCGTCGTGGTCCGAAGGACCTACCCTACGACGCGGGACCGAACCGACGAACCGCTAGTCGCCCCAGTCGAAGTCGCGGCTGCGGCCCCAGAGGCCTTCCTCGGATTCCGGTCCGGTGGCCTGCTCTGCAGTCTCCTCGCCGGGCCAGGCGAGCACGGGGGACTCGGAACTGACCGCCGCCTCCTCGCCGTCCATCGTCTCTTCGAGGCGGGCCTGCTCCTCGGTCTTGAAAAGTGGGTGATTGTCGAACGGATCCGCGGCCTTGTAGTGACCGATCGGCATCGACTCCTCGAGCCTGGCGTTCCGCTCCTTCAGCTCGAGATGGTCTTGAATGACCTTGGCAAAGATCGACGGCGTCTCAACTTGCATAGAGGCTCCTGGATTGGGGGCTGGGTTGTCCCTGCGAGCGAGATTGTAGCCCTTCAGGGGGACTTTCCCCACAGAAACTGCTGGAATCGGCCGGTCGCCCTCAGGGGTGCGAGACCGGCACGGGCGCCGTCTCGACCCGATTCTTCCCGGCTCGCTTCGCCTCGTACATGGCGGCATCGGCCGCTGCGAAGAGCTCCGAAGCCGTCTTGGCCGGGGGAATCGCGGCGACCCCGAAGCTGGCAGTGACGGTGATCGGAGTACGGTCCACGGCCAGGACGATCCGGCGGGCAAGGGCCTCACGGATCCGCTCGGCCACCTGGGCGCCGCCTGTGAGGTCGGTGCCGGGCAGGATGAGAACGAACTCCTCCCCACCCCAGCGCCCGGCGAGGTCGACGTCCCGGACCGTCTCCTGCAGGAGCACGGCAAATTCGCTCAGGACGCTGTCCCCGGCGGGATGGCCGTGGCGGTCGTTCACGTCCTTGAACCAGTCCAGGTCTGCGACCACGACGGCGAGCGAGCCGCCGAATCGCTCGACGCGGGCGAGCTCGTCGGCCAGGGTCTCTTCGCACTGCCGGCGGTTGGCCAGACCCGTGAGGCCATCGATCAGCGCCTGCCGTTCCACGATTCGGTGCAGGCGTGCATTGTCGAGCGCTACCACTGCATGCGAAGCGAGCGAGATGGCCGTCATGCGGTCCTCGTCGCTGAAGTCGTCGCCGAAGAGGATCAGTGAGCCGAAGTTGATCGAGCCGGCCTGCAGAGGCACCTCGAGTCGCTCAGAGCCCTTGTCGGGATAGCCGGCCGTGACGAGCGAGCCGCTCGTCCGGACGATTACGCCCCCGGCGGCGCTGGTTGCCTCGATCGCAGCTTCTACGACGAGACGCATCAGCTGCTCGGCGTCGTGCGTCGCGCCGAGCGCCTCGCCGAAACGCGAGGTGACGTCGCGCAGGCGCCCGCGCTCTGCCTCGAGCTCGTCGAGACGCGTCTGGAGCTGGAACGCCATCTGGTTGAACGTCCGGCCGAGCAGGGCGAACTCGTCGCGACCCTGAACCGGCACGCGCTGTTTCAGGTCCCCGCGTGCGATTGCGTGGGCGGCTTCCACCAGGCGCCTGATCGTCCGCACAATCGCCCGCCCTTCGACGTAGGCCACGCCAGCCACGAAGACGAGCGCGGCGATGAGGCCGATCAGCAGTTGGTTCGTCGCCTTTCGGTTGGCAGCGTCGATGAGCGACTGCGGGCTGATTACACCGAGCGTCGCGGTGGGCCGTTCCTCGAGGGTGCCCGCAACCAGAGCCCGGTACTTCGTTCCGCCGAGGGAGACGGTGCGGGTCTTGCCGGACCGGAGATCGATGCGGCCGCTAACGCCGGGAGGCCCGGCCACGATCTCGCCGTGGTCCGCCAGGAGAACGTGGTCCGCCCTCTCGAGCCCGGAGCGGGCCTCGAGGCGAGTGACGAGGGCCCGGTCGAGCGGGACCGAGGCGATCACCGCGCCGCGAGCGCCTCCGGGCCCGACGACGGCGACTTGCCGAGTGGCCGCGGTCTGGTAATGCTTACCGACGCGAAAGCCCCCGGGCGCCTCCACAGCCAGCCCGGGCTTGCCCCTCAGCATGCGCTCGAGCGCGGCCCGGTCGCGCGCCAGAAGCGCCCGCTGGAAGGAGGGTTGGCGGGCAAGCCTCCCCGCAGCCTCATCGGCCGAGCCGAGCGCCTCCTGATACGCCGCCAGCGTGGCCCGAAGCCCCGCCTGGAGCCGTGCGTCGACCCGCCGGGCCTCGCTCTGCGCCGAGACGGTCGAAAAGCCCCAGAAGGCGGCCGCCAGGGGGAGCAAGGACAGCAGCAGGAAGTAGGCGACGAGCTTGACCTTGAAACTACCCAAGATTTCCCTTCAAGCCATTCCCCCAGAGTGCCGATACCTTGAACGAGATATCGACAACGTAAGGGACAAGCATGAGGGAAAATTGCGCGCGCGTCCTAGCCGCCGCGCTGATGACGGGAGCCATCGGTTTCGCACTCGCGATGCCCGCGATCTTCGAAACGGCGCACAACGCCGGTCGATCGCTGACAGCTCCGCCATCATTCCTTCAGCGCTCCGTACACGTGGTGGCGTCCGCGCCGTCACGCCCGGGTCGCGCTGGGCGGCTCGAGGGGACACAGTCAATCCAGCCGGCCAGTTTCGTGCCGGCCAGTCGATCCGGCTCAACCCGCAGCGGCAGTTCCCCGGCATCCAGTCGCCATCCCTCACGGGCCGATCGGTCGGGACCAGATACGAAGCCGGCCCCGAAGCCGACCGCGCCGGCCCCCGCTTCCCCCACTCGCGAGCTGACTGGTGCCACGCCTCAGACGGCGGTCTCGCCGCCCGCGCCCAGCCAACCGGCGACTAGCCCCGGCGGCAAGGGCAAAGGAAAGAAAAAGGCCAAACAGCACGACAAGAGCAAAGGAAAGCCCGCGGAAGGCCCGCAGCCACCGGTGGCGGCTACGACCCCCCAGCCGGCGAACGAATCCCCGGCGACCGATGGTGAGAAGGACCACGGCAAGGGCAAGGACAACGGCAAGGACAAGGACAAGGGCGGTGGCGACGACAAAGGGCGCGACGGCTAGCGCCTATGCGAGGATAGCCCCGTGGCGCCGCGCCTCAGCAGACGTCTCGGGCCCGTCGGTCTCGCGCTCACGGCGTGGGACATCTGGCGCCGCTTGCCACCGAAGCAGCGAAAGCAAGTCCTGAACGTGGCCCGCAAGCATGGACCGAAAGTCGCCTCGAAGGTCTTGAAGGCAAGCGCGCGGGCGCGAACGCGCCGCGCGAAGAAGCTCTAGGTCGTTCCGAGAGCAGCGCGGACGATGCGGTCCTGCTCGCGCAGGTGCGCGGTGGGATACCCCTCGCTGGGGCTCGCCCGCCAGGGTCTGCCGGCGAAGGTGAGCGGGATCCCCGCTTCTTTCAGCGGCGCCTCGAGCCGATGCCGGATCGTTCGCCAGGCGCCCATGTTCTGCGGCTCCTCCTGCGCCCACACGACTTCGCGCAGGTTCGGATAGCCGGCGATGAGCTCCGCGTAGGCGTCGACCGGGAACGGATAGAGCTGCTCGAGCCTTGCGACCGCGACCTGCGTCGCCTCCGCGCGCGCCTCGTGCCCCGCGATGTCGTAGTAGACCTTCCCCGAACAGAAGACGAGGCGCGTCACTTCCCCGTGCTCTGCATTCGGGTCGTCGATCACTTGCTGGAACGAGCCTTGCGCGAGCTCGGCAAGCGTCGAGGAGGCCTGCTTCAGCCGCAAGAGCCCTTTCGGCGTCATCACGACCAGCGGGCGGCCGGCGGCGTCCAGGGCTTGACGTCGGAGCAGATGAAAGTGCTGTCCCGATGTCGAGGGATTGGCGACCCGGATGTTCTCCTGCGCGGCGAGCTGTAGGAACCGTTCCAGCCGTGCGCTCGAATGCTCGGGGCCGTTCCCTTCGTACCCGTGGGGTAGCAGCAGCGTCAGCCGGGTCGTCTCGCGCCACTTCGCCAGGCCCGCGACGATGAACTGGTCGATCACGATCTGCGCGCCGTTCATGAAGTCACCGAACTGCGCCTCCCAGAGGACAATCGCTTCGGGCGCGGCAATGGAGTACCCGTACTCGAAGCCGAGACAGGCGTACTCCGACAGCGGCGAGTTGTAGATCTCGAACGACGCGGTCGCATCGGCGAGGTTCTGCAGCGGAGTGAACGTCTCGCCGGTCTGGATGTCGTGCAGAACAGCGTGGCGGTGCGAGAACGTGCCGCGCTCGGTGTCCTGACCCGTAAGCCTGATCGGGATTCCCTCGGCGAGGAGGGACCCGAAGGCGAGAGCTTCAGCCTGGCCCCAGTCGATGCCGCCTTCTTCGATCGTCTTGAGTCGCCGTTCGAGCTGGCCCATCAGCTTCGGGTGGACCGTGAACTCCTCGGGCACACGCAGCAGCTCTTCGTTCAGCTCGCGCAACCGGTGGGCCGCAACGGCCGTGACCACGCCGTCGCCGCTCGAGAACGGGATCTTTCCCTCGGCCGGATTTGGCACGCCGAACGTCGCCTTCAGCGCCTCGTGCGCTTGCTTCAACTCCGCCGTGACCTGCGTGAGCAGCTGGTCGGCCTCTTCCTGCGTGACGACTCCGTCTGCGACGAGCCGCTGCGCGAACTGTTCGCGGACAGGCGGGTGCTCCGCGATCTGCGCGGTCATCAGAGGCTGCGTGTACGCCGCTTCGTCCTGCTCGTTGTGACCGTGGCGGCGGTAGCCCACGAGGTCGACGACGACGTCGCTTTCGAAGCGCCGCCGGAAGGCCAGCGCGAGTCGGACCACGGACATCGCCGCCTCCGGGTCGTCCGCATTGACATGGATGATCGGGACGTCGAAGCCTTTGGCGAGATCGCTCGAGTAGCGCGTCGAGCGTCCTTCGCCGGGATCGGTCGTGAAGCCCACCTGGTTGTTCGCGATCAGGTGGAGCGTCCCGCCCGTCGAGTAGCCCTCCAGCGCAGACAGGTTCAACGTCTCGGCGACGCCACCCTGCCCGGGGAAAGAGGCGTCTCCATGGATCAGCACCGGCATCGCAACGCTGGGGTCGTGCATGCCGTGGCGCGTCGCGCGATCGGTCTGCTCCGCCCGCGCGCGGCCCTCGACTACAGGATCGACCGCTTCGAGATGACTCGGGTTTGCGGCGAGCGTGACCGTGATCTCCCCGGCAGGAGTCGAACGCGTCCCGGCCGCGCCCAGGTGGTACTTCACGTCGCCCGTGCCGCCCTCGTCGGTGACGACAACTGCCTCGATCGTGCGTTCGCCCTCGAACTCGCGGAGGATCGAGTCGTAGCCGAGCCCGAGCGTGTGAGCGAGAACGTTGAGTCGGCCGCGGTGAGCCATCCCGATCACGACCTCGTGCGCGCCGTTCTCCGCCGCGAGGTCGATCGCCTCGTCGAGCATCGGCACCATCACGTCGAGGCCTTCGATCGAGAACTGCTTCTGGCCAAGAAACGCCCGGCGCAGGTACTGCTCGAACGCTTCGACACGGGAGAGCCGCGCGAGCAGCTCCTTCTTCTCTTCTGCCGACAGTTGCGTGCGGTACTTGCCGGACTCGATCGCCTGCCGCAGCCACACGCGCTTCTCGTGATCGGCAATGTGCTCGATCTCGTACGCGATTGTTCCGGTGTACGTGGCGCTCAGACGCGGCAGGGCGTCGGCGAGCGTGTCTCCCGTGACGTACATGCGCAGGACGGCTGCGGGCACACGCGCCTGGAGCTCCGGGGTCAGCTTGGGAATCAGCCGTTCGGGCTCGAGCGCAGGATCCCCGGGCGGCTCCGACCCGAGCGGATCGAGATGGGCGGCGAGGTGGCCGTGCATGCGGTGAGCCTTCACGAGAGCCATTGCCGCGGCGACGGCGCCGAGCAGCTCGTCGGAAACGGGCTCTGCCTGGGGCGTCGTTTCCGCGGGTGCGGCAGTCGGCGTAGAAGCGGGAGCGACAGCCGGGTGGCCGTTCCCAGCTGCCTCCAACAGGCGCGCAAGTCCGGGATGGGTCGCGACGATGTCGCTGTCGCCGCTCTCGAACAGCTGGCGCCACTCGCTCGGGACCGCGTCGGGGTTCTCGAGGTACTCCTCGAGCAAGTCGCGCGCGAAGCCTGCGTTCAGACCGTCGACGTCAGTCACTACGTCCTTTGTAGCAACGAGGCGTGCTACCAGAGGGGACGGCTCGTGATCACCGCCACCGCCAGGCCGATCGCGAAGCAGGCAGCCCCGGTGGCGGCTGCGTACGTCGCAAGCCGTTCACTGCGCCCGCCGATCCCGACAGCGATCAGCGAGAGCAGGATCGCGAAGGGGATCAGTCGAAGCGGCCGATAGGCCACGCCGGCGAGGCTGACGAAGATCGAAGCGGCGGCGAGAAAGCCGGCCACCGTCTCGGCCTGACGGCTCTGCCGGTAGGGCGTCGAGCTCACGTGTGCACCGTAGCGCGACGCGTCCGGGCGTATCCGCGTGAGGGGCGACCGTGCGGGCCGGGTCTGCGCGGACGGATGTGTCTGGGCCGCCACGGCAGCGGATCCGAATCGTCGGAAGCCGTCACGCGCGCGGCCGGCTGCTCGGGTCGCGGCTCGGACTTGATCGCCCAGTAGACGACCCAGCAGAGGTAAAGGATGGGGATCTTCATGATCACCATCAGCCAGATCAGCTCCCACACTATGGGGTCGAGTGTACCCCTGAAAATCATCCTGCAACCTGGGCCTCGAGCTTTCCCTTGAACAGCTCCTTTCCGTGGCTGTCGTACTGCGTCACGTCGAAGGTCGCACGCGCTCGGCTCGACTGGACACCACGGGCGGAAGCGATGCGCACCGGTAGTCCCGCCAGCGCTTCGTAGACCTCCGCGTACGTGCCCTGGTCGACACCGATCCACCGCACGCCCGCGGCCGGTTCGACCCACGCGTAGGCGAGCGGCCGCCCTTTCGGGTCATGACAGAGGACGTCGAGGCGTGGGTCCAGCAGTTCCCCGCTGACGAGGCGTCCAGCCGCGTTGCCACACCACGGCGGTTTGCGCTCGCCCGCCGCATCGGTGCCGCCGTCACATCCGTACAGCGTCTTGTGACCGGCGTCGGCAAACGTCAGGCTTTCGCCGAAGACGCCGATGCGCTCCACGACCACGGCGTCGTTTCTGATCCCCGCCTCTGCCGGCCGGCAGCTCGTGAAGCGGCCGCCGAGCGTCGTGCCGTCCAGGACGCGGCCGAGCGCGATCACGCTTCCCGGGACGGGTCTGAACTCCTGTGCGGCTTGGCCGTAGAGCAACCGCTCAGGCCGGTCGCCGCCGCTGTCGCACCCGGCTAGCAGCACGGCCGCGAGCAGAAGCACGGTGAGGTTCAGCCGGTCCAGCCCCACCTGGCCACGCCGCCGTAGCTCGGATCGCTGCGATAGGTGCGGTAGAAGATGTTCGTTCCACAAGCTTCGCACTTAGCCTCGACGATCTGGTCGCCGCCGTAGAGCGAGCGGGCGAAGATCATGCCGATGTGCGTCGAGCTCGCGAACGCGTCCATCACGCCCGCAGTCGACTTGCCGACGATGTGGTTCGGCGCTCCGAGACCGTTCTTGAAGTCTCCGGCGGTGTACGGGCCGTGCACGTTGCGGAGAGCACGCCAGTAGTACCGGCCGTCCCGCCAGTCGTCGGTCGACTCGCGCCACGTCTTGAACGTCAGCCCCGAGCAGTCGCCACCTTCGCCGTGCGCCGACGGATCGCCAGGCGCGTCGTACGGGTACGAGTCGGCGTCGTCGTAGTTCCAGCAGCCTCCACCCCACTGGTACCCCTCGTACCGCGCGGCGTTCGCATAGCCCTGCGCAGCGTCGCGGGTCATCGTGGTCATGAAAGTCGGAGCGTCGTAGTTGCAGCCGGCCCAGAAGCGGTGGTACGCCTGGGCACCCGTCGCGCCGGCAAGCACGACGCCGATACCGAAAGCAACGAGAAACGCTTTCATCCGGACACCTCCACGTCGAAGCGGTCGATGAGAAGACCCTTGGGCGTCGAGCCGAGTCGGTACAACGACGAGCCTGCAAGCCGGAAACGCGCCAGCGGTGCCGACTCGGCCCACCCGAGCGGCTCGACGGCAAAGCTGTTCACGACTCCGGACCGATCGAGGACGAGCACGACGTACTCGCTGCGATCGTCCGTGTACGTCTTCGTGACGACGACGAGACGATTTCCGAGCGGCTCGGCGAGCTGCACTTCGCCGAGCGGCGTCGCGCTGATGATGCGCCAGCTGCGCACGACCGCGTCGCCCACAAGCTCGGCCAGTCGGAGCTCACCCGCGCCCACGCGCTCGACCACTACCTCGCGGCCGTCGGCGAACGGACGACCTGGGCGGCCGCGTCCCGCTTGCGCCGCGCGGGCAAGCGCCGCGCCGTGCTCGGCAACAGGCAGCCATTCTTCCGAAGGCTGCTGCTGTACGACCGGCCCTGCCGGCCCTACGGCAAGCTTCGCCCACGTTCGATCGGAAAGCCGCTGAGCCCACCGCAGCGTTCCGTCACCGCGGAAGCTCCGCAAGATGGGTACCGGACTGACCCGGCTCGGCGGCTCGAGGACGTCCATTACTCCACCGGGCTCGAGAGCGAAGTCCGCGAGCCCGCCGCTGACTTCGAGGCTCGTCGCCTTCACACCCGCGCGTGACCAACGCTGGGCGCGAGCGTTGACCTGATCGAGCACCACGATCGAGCCGTCGGCTGCGACATCGAACGAGGAAGGGCCGACGAAGCCCAGCTCGCGGGAGCCGACAAGACCGGCCTCTCCGACCGCGCCGCCCCACGCTGCCGCGACGATCCGCTCGTCCGCCGCGCGGTCGCGGCCGAAGATATGCACGCCGAGGGCAACCTCCGCTGCGTCCCCCACCGGGACACTGCGTTGCGGTGCGGCGCCGCCACCCGCCGGGACGGTGATCGTGGCCCCGCTCGCGCGGTCGCGGAGAATGGCGAAATAGGAGAAGCCCGCCAGCGACGAAGCGATCTCGCGCGGCAGGTCGACGAAGTAGCGGCCGTCGCTCGAGTCTTCGCCGCGCTTCAGCGTCAACTGCTGGAAAGGCCCGCTCTGGCCCGCGCGCACGTAGACCGAGCCGGAGCCGTCACAGGGCTCGCCATCGTCTCTCGGGGCGCAAACGATCGCGTAGCGGAGCGTGACCGGCTCGCCCGCTCTGGTCAGCACAGGCGGAGTGTGGGCGGCATCGACGCCCACCTCGGCCGGGATGGGCCCACTCGCCGCCGAGACCGAGGTCAATGCGATTCCCCCGATGACACCTGCGACGATCCCGGCCGCTCCCCCCGCTAGCGACCGGATGCCTGGTCGGCGCTGCATGGGATTCCTCCTGGTCGGGATCGCTCCGACGGTACGCGGCTAACTCCGACGCGTGGGTAACGTCTTTGCAACAGAAGTGCTAAATCCGCGTTAGCCCAGCCGCCGAAAAGGGGAATAGGCCGCGAAATGGTCGTGGACGAACGCCTACAAGCCATGCTGGAACAGGGGGAGGAGCTCGGCTGCCTCAACCTCTCCGCGGTCAGCGAGTTCCTGCAGGAAGCCGATCTCGACGAGGACCAGACCACCGGCTTCTTCGAACAGCTGGAGGAAAGGAACATCGCGCTCACGGATGACTGCGCACGACCGGAGGCCGTCGGGAGCACGTACGTCAACGGCGACCTCGCCATCGCCACCACCGACGCCCTCCAGCTCTTCCTCAACGAAGCCGGCCGCTACAAGCTGCTGACCGCCGCCGAGGAGGTGGAGCTCGCGAAGCTGATCGAGGATGGCGACAAGGAGGCGAAGGATCTGATGATCAACTCCAACCTCCGCCTCGTCGTGTCGATCGCCAAGAAGTATCAGGGCCACGGGATCTCGCTGCTCGACCTGATTCAGGAGGGGATCATCGGGCTCATCCGCGCTGTCGAGAAGTTCGACTGGCGCCGCGGTTACAAGTTCTCGACGTACGCGACGTGGTGGATTCGGCAGGCCGTGCAGCGTGGCGTGGCGAACAAGTCGCGCACGATCCGCATTCCCGTCCACATCGTCGAGCGCGAGCAGAAGATTTCGCGCGCCGAGCGGGCACTGATCGCCAAGCTCGAGCGGGATCCGACCGACGAGGAGATCGCGGAGACGGCGAAGCTCTCGCTCAAACATGTGCAGGAAGTCCGTGCCGCCGCACGTGCCGTCACGAGCCTCGACAAGCCGGTCGGCAGCACGGGCGACGCCAGCTTCGGGGATCTCATAGCCGGCGAGGACGTCGAACCCTCCGAGGAAGTTCACGTGAGCCTCGCCGAGGACGCAGTTCGCAGTGCGGTCGAGACCTTGCCCGAACGCGAGCGCGAGATCGTGAAGCTGCGGTACGGGATGGACGGCGATCCTGATCCGAAGTCGCTCGAGGAGATCGGCCGCACGCTCGGCATGACGCGCGAGCGCGTTCGGCAGATCGAGGCGCGGGCGCTGCAGCGCCTCGCGGAACGGCGGGAAGTCGCCGCGCTCGGCGAACCCGCCTAATCAGTGGAGCCAGCCGGGCTCGAACCGGCGACCTTCTGGCTGCCAGCCAGACGCTCTCCCAGCTGAGCTATGGCCCCTTGCCCACCCAGTTTAGCGGCGAACTCGAAAATCCTTGGCCCAGTTCACTCCCGCAGCTTGGTTGTTCCGCGTGGGCGCGAGACGCAACTGGATCGCTCCTCGCCCGCCAAATGTCGTCAATGGAAGGAAGTAGCAGCGATCGGTGTCCGCGCGGTAGGCGGCGCAGGCGTCAATCTGATCCGCCGAGTAGAGCCTTCTCAATAACCCGTCACGGTTTCTCGGGATGTGGTGATCGTTCGCTGTCGTAGCGGTTTGCCCACTTGCACCGAACTCGAATGAGTTGTGGCCGCAAATCGAAGATCAAGTAGCGCTCGACGGTATACGCGCCCCACAAACCGATGCCAAGCTCGGCAGCCTGACGTGCGATTGCCAGCTCAACGACAGCACCTTTCTGATCCGTCGTAAGCATGTTGTCGAAGCTAGCAACGCGATCGGCTGAGCCGTGTCCCGTTTGGACACCTTGCGGTGCGCCAACACCGCGCGCACCCTCGAACGATGTCGACGCGCACCGCACTCGTCGCGATTGCACTGCTTCTACTCGCCATCGCGGTCGTTTCGCCGCACGGTTCCTCCTCGAAAGGCCCGTACCACGCCGACATCGTGCGCTCGCCCGGCGTTTTGAACCCCGACGTCACGCAGGCGAACATCAATTCCACCATCTGCGCGCACGGGTGGACGAAGACGATCCGGCCGCCGACCTCGTACACGAACGTGCTGAAACGCAAACAGATGCGTGAATACGGCGTCGGCGGCTCGCTGTCCGACTATCAGGAGGACCACCTGATCAGCCTCGAGCTCGGCGGGCATCCGACCGACCCGCGGAACCTCTGGCCCGAGCCATATCCGCGCGCGTCCGAGGTGGACTCGATCGAGAACGAGCTGAACGCCAAGGTGTGCGCAGGAGAGCTCTCGCTGGAAGATGCACAACGCAAGGAGTCCGAGCTCAAGCACGCCGACGGATAACCGCCGCTAGGGTTCGCGGCCTTGAGCGCCGCCGCAAGCGAACGCCACCAGGCCTGGACGCAAAGCGTCACCGCCTCTGGGCCGGCCGTCGCGCTCATCGGCCTCACCGCGTTGCTCGGTGCACGCCTCCTGCCTGACATAGCAGGGAAGCCGTGGCACGAGGACGAAGCCGTCGCCGGGTTGATCTCCGCGCGGCCGCTCGGCGACCTGCTGCACACCGTCGTCCTCGATCGCGGCGGCGCGCCGCTGCACTTCCTGTTGGCGCACCTCGCTCTGTCGATCGATACGACGCCGGAATCCCTGCGGTGGCTCTCACTCGTCTTCGCGCTGGCCACCGTGCCGCTGTGTTACGACCTCACACGCCGGCTCGCCGGACGATCTGCCGGGCTCATCGCAGCCGCACTCGCAGCGACGTCGCAGCTGCTGCTGGTGTACGGGACGTTCGGGCGGATGTACTCGCTCTTCGCATTCGCCAGTGCGCTCGCGGCCGATCTGTTCGTGCGAGCGCTCGAACAGCCGCAGCGGCGCAAGGTGCTCGCCGCCGCCGCAGCCGCACTGCTGCCGCTCGCCGTGCATCCCTTCGGTGCTTTTCTGTTCTTCGCGGAGGCGGCGGTCGCGCTCTGGCTCTGGCGCGGGCGGTCGCTACGAGCGGCGCTGCCGGTCCTGGCGGTCGCGCTGCTCGCCCTCCCACTCCTGCTCACCGACCTCCGGCTCTCCGACAGGTACGCGCCCGAGGCAGGCCAGGATCTCGACAGCGGCACCTCCGCCCGAGCGGCCACGCTGCACGCGCTCGGCGGTGCGGCGGGAGGACGGGGGGTCGCGCTTGCGGTCTTCGCTCTCCTGGCCGCGGCCGGAATCTTCGTTGTGGTGCGCCGCCGGCCCGCGGTCGCGGCCTTCGCCGTGCTCACGATCGCCGTTCCTCCTGTGGCCCTCGCAGTCGCGAGCGCGGCCGGGATCGCGGGCGATCGGCTCGGCCCTCGGCACCTCATGTTCATGCTCCCGCTCTGGATCGCGCTCGTCGCGACCGGGGCGACACAGGTCGGAGCACTGCTGCCGGCAAAGACGCGCGTAGCCGCGCTCGCGGGGATCGTCGCCGTTGCAGCGCTCGCCCCGAGCGCCGTCTCGGAACCGCGCACGATTCCGACGGGAGCAGAACGAGCCGTTGCGGCGCCCGCAACCTGGCTCGCAACACAAGTGGGTCCCGGCGACGTGCTGTATCCCTACTCGCCCGTCTTCCTCGCCGCACTTCCCGTCGCAAAGGAAGCGCGCGCGTACTCGCGCGAGCCGGTGGCGCTCGCTCGCGCCGTCAAACGCACGGGCGCGACACGCACGGTCTTCATGTCGATCCCGCTGCGCGAGCCCCTCAATGGAGACGGCTTGCGAAGATCGGGAATCCGGTTCCGCGCGTTCCACTCGTGGCTCATCCTCGTGTCACGCGGCCCGTTCGCGAACGGAACGGCCGCGCTCGGATCAGCGGCGGAGCTCCTGAAAACCGCCACCCCACTCGTTACGGAGCCGAATGCGCACGCCTATGTGGAGCAGATCCGCGGCACGGCGTGCGCCGCGCTCGTTCGACTCCGCTCTGCCTGCTAGACGGCCGCGACCTCGACGGGTGGGGCGTCGCCCCAAAGCTCTTCGAGTCGGTAGTAGGCCCGTGACTCCGGCGTAAAGATGTGAAGCACCACGTCGAGGTAATCTGCGACGATCCAGGACGCTTCGCTCTGGCCGTCGACCGAGCTCGGCAGGAGTCGCACGTCGTGCTTCATACCGCTGTGGACCTCCTCGTAGATGGCCGCCGTCTGACGGGGGTTCTGTCCGGTGCAGACGACGAAGTAGTCCGTGTAGGAGCAGGCGGGCCGCATGTCGAGGATGACCACGTCCTGTGCCAGCTTTTCCTGGGCCAGGCTGGCGATGCGGCGAGCTTGTTCGAGAGACGTCAGTGTGGCTTCAGCTCCGTTTGGATTACTGCCAAAGTGTAGCCGCGGTCCTAGCTCTTTCGGTAGAGCCCGAGGGACCGGATCAACTCGGCCACGGCCGGCGGCACGAGCCCGTCGATCGACTCGCCGCGGCTGACGCGGTCACGGATCTCGCGCGATGAGATGGGAACCGGCTCGATCTCGAACAGCTCGACACGATCGGGCCGAGACAGTTGCTGCAAGACCGCATCAACGCGCTTTCGCGGATAGCCCGGTCGCGTCGCCACGCCGATTCGTGAAAGGGCGAGCACCCCTTCCGGGTCCTTCCAGGTGAGGAAGTCCACGAACTGGTCTGCGCCGATCAGGAACAACGGTTCGCTCCAACGGCCCGCGCGAAGCATGTCCACGGTGCGCTCGTGCGGATCGGACTCGACCTTGTAGTCGGGAAAGGCAGCCTGCGCGAGCTTCAGCCGCGTCTCGGCGTCGAGCTGAACCTCCTTGTGGCCGGGCCGCTCTGCCACGAGCACCGCCAGCTCGTCGAGGTCCAAGTGCTCCTGTGCTGCCCGTGCCAGCGCGATGTGCCCGTTGTGCGGTGGGTTGAACGTGCCGCCGAGCAGGCCGATCACTGGACTTCCAGAATCTCGCCGTCCACTTCGACCTCGTCGCCTCTGCGCGCGCCCGCAGCCTCCAGCGCAGCGGCCAGCTCCTCCTGGTCCGCAGGCACCTCGCCGGAGATGCGGAAGCCGCGGTCCGTGCGGAGGACCCTGAAGCGGCGGCCGCCGGGCCGCGGCCGGTAGACGAGAAAGTCGACGAGCCCGTCCTCGGACGGAGGAGCCAGAGCCTGCGGCGGGCAGAGCTCGAACAGCGCACGCCGTAGCTCTTCGATGCCCGCGCCGGTCGCGCACGAGACCTGGAAGACCCGCACGATGCGTTCCTCTTCGACGTCGAACGCCGGCGGGGCCGTGCGCAGATCGATCTTGTTCAGGACGATTGCCTGCGGCCGGGTCTCGAGCCCTGCACCGTATGCCGACAGTTCGCGATCGATGGTGGCGAAGCGCTCGGCGACGTCGTCTTCGGACGAGTCGATCACGTGCAACAGCAGATTGGCGCGCTCCAGATGCGCGAGAAACTCGTGTCCGAGCCCGACGCCTTCACTGGCCCCTTCGATCAGCCCGGGCACGTCGGCAACGGTGAGCTGTCGCGACGCGTCGGGAGCGTCGACCGTTCCGAGGATCGGCGCGAGCGTCGTGAAGGGATACTCCGCGACCTTCGGCTTCGCGTTCGAGATCCTTGTGAGCAGTGATGACTTGCCGGCGTTGGGAAGCCCGACGAGCGCTGCATCCGCGAGCAGCTTCAGGCGAAGGTCGTACTTCGCCTCCTCGCCCGGAAGGCCGGTCTCCGCGAAACGCGGCGCACGCCGAGTCGGCGTCGCAAAGCGTTTGTTGCCTCGACCCGGGGTGCCTCCACGTGCCGCGATCATCCGCGCTCCGGGCGCAGCGAGATCCGCGATGAGCTGCTCATCCTCGTCGAGCACCTGTGTCCCGACGGGGACACGAAGCTCGATCGACTCGCCCGACGCTCCGTGCTTCAGCGCGCCGCGGCCGGGCTCACCGCTGCCTGCCTTGTAGCGCCGCTTCACACGAAACGCGGACAGATCGCGCAGATCCGGGTCCGCGACGAGAACGACGTCGCCTCCCGGTCCGCCGTCGCCACCGTCAGGGCCACCCTTGGGGACATGCTTCTCACGACGGAAGTGCAGACTCCCGTCGCCGCCGCGTCCCGCCTGGACGTTGATCTCAGCTCGATCGTGGAACACACGCGAACGCTAGCGCCCCCGGACACACCATCAGTGTGTGTCCCTCGATCGAGCCGGGGAGCTAGGGGCTAGGAGTCGCCGACTTCGATGAAGCGACGCTCGCCGCTCTGGCGGAAGGCGACCGTGCCGGGGCGAGTTGCAAAGATCGTGTCGTCGCGCCCGATGCCGGTACCGGTACCCGGGCGGAACTTCGTCCCGCGCTGACGAACGAGGATCATCCCGGCCTTGACTTCCTGGCCGGAGAAGATCTTCACACCGAGCATCTTCGGGTTCGAGTCGCGCCCGTTGCGAGACGAGCCGAGTCCTTTTTTGTGAGCCATTAGTTCTTCTCCTGCTTCGCGGCGAGAGCGGACTCTAGTGCCGCGATCGCGCCTTTTCGGTTTGCATTCTTCTGCTCGAACTTCAACGCCGCTTCGAGCTGCTCGACCTTCCACCGCTTGGACTTCTCGGCGATGTCCGCGACCGTGAAGTCTTCGTAGCCGCGCGGCGGCTGGGCGGGGGCGGGTGGCGCAGCCGTCGGGGCGGGTGCTGCAGCTGCCTTCGGCTCTGGTTTCGCCTTCGGCGCCGGTGCCTCCTGCTCGGCGGCCGGAGCTGCGGCCTCTGTCCGCTTCGCGGCGCCGCCGATGGACTGAATCTCGATCTGCGACAGATGCGCGCGGAAGCCGGTCTGTTTCCTGTACCCGGACTTCGGACGTCGTTTGCCGATGCGGATCTTGTCGCCGAGAACGTGGCCGACTACCTTCGCGGTCACCTGGGTCTTGGGCGAGAGCGTGCCCTCGCCGTCCCCGCCGAGGAAGAGGACGACTGGGTTGAACGTCTTCCCCTCGTCCGTCTTCAGCCGGTCGACGAGCAGGCGTTCGCCCTCGCGGACGCGGTACTGCTTCCCGCCTACGGAGATGATCGCGTATGAGGTCTTGGTGGCGGCCATGGCGAAAATGCGGGCTTTCCATAGCCCGCGAGCGCGGGAAGTGTAGCGGAGGTCAGTCCCTGGGAAGATCGTCGTCCCACTTCGACATGGGGACGTATTCCCAGTCGGAAGGCTTCTCTTCTTGGGAGTCCGCGGGCTTTTCCGCTACGACGTCCGAGGACTGTTCCTCCTCGGGCGGGCCGGCCTCCTGACTGCCGTCTGCGCCTGTAGCTGCGACCGCGGCCGCCGTCTTCTTCTTACGGCCCCGTCCGCCCCGGGTCCCCCTGCGCGTCTTCTTCTTCGGCCTGGGAGGCTGCGTGCCGTCCCCTGCGGGCTCGTCGGGAGATTCGTCGGGCTCGCCCAGGTCCGGATCCGGAACATGGATCCTGGCTGCGGCGGGCGTGGCCACGTCCTCCGGCTCACCCGTGCCGTTACCGGCCGCAGAAGGTGCCGCGGGAGTCTTCCTCTTGCGGCCGCGACCGCCGCGTGAGCCTCTGCGCGTCTTCTTCTTCGGTGCGACCGCCTCAATCGTTCCGCCTGCCGTGGTCACGGCCTCCGCTTCAGGCTCGTCGGCCTCGAGCTCGTCTGCCTCGGGCTCGTCTTCTTCCTCATCCGCGTCGTCGAGCTCGGGATCGTCGAGCTCCGCCGTCTTGGCCGTGGTTGGCGGCGTCGCGGTCGCGGCGCGGCGTGTGGGCTTCTCCGCCTCGCTCTCGGCGGTAATCGGCTCGTCGGCCGCCACCGCCTGGCTCACCAGCGTGGCGTAGGCGGCATCGTCGAGCACGCGCTCGACCTGCACGTCGACCTTCTTGCCGACCTGCTTCGCCGCATTCGCGACGCTGACATCCAGTCCGTCCAGCTTCCCGACACCCGCGTCGGCATCGTGCCGCCCGACCTCGACGAGCTTCAGCTCGATCTTGGCGCCTTCGGCGACCGGGGCCGCCGGTGCGAGCTCCTCGCGCTTCCCTTCGGTAAGGACGAGGAAGTGATCGAGGTGCGTGTCCTCAATGGGCTGCAGGTAGAAGCGGCGACGTGTCTGCTTCTCCAGCTCCTGCAGGCGTGCGGCTCCCGGCCCGATGAGGATGGACGCGACTTTCGCAGCGACCTCCACTCGGTAGGCCTGGTGGCGCGACCCGCCGGCGAGTGCACGCAAGCGGCGTTCGATCTCGACCGCGGCGGACGTCTCCGACAGGACGATGCCGTCGCCGCCGCAGGTCGGGCACTTCTTGGTCATGATCTCGCGTGGCCCGTCGGTGACGTTCTGGCGCGTCATCTCGACGAGGCCGAGCGGCGAGATCTCGACAACGTACGTCTTCGTCCGGTCGCGCTCGAGCTCCGTGCGCAGCGCGCCTTCGACTGTGGCGCGGTTCTTCGGGTTCGCCATGTCGATGAAGTCGATGACGATGATGCCGCCGATGTCGCGTAGGCGCAGCTGGCGGACGACTTCCTTCACCGCTTCGAGATTGTTCTTCGTGATCGTGTCCTCGAGCCGCGCACCCGACGACTTCGAGCGAGAGCCGACGAAGCGACCCGTGTTGACGTCGATGACCGTGAACGCCTCGGCGTAGTCGAAGATGAGATAGCCGCCCGACGGCAGGTCGACCCGCCGGCTGAGGGTGGACTTGATCTCCGCGTCGACCCCATAGGCCTCCATCAGCGGCGGCTTGTCCTTGTAGCGGACGACGCGCTCGACCATGTGCGGCGACGTCTTCTTGAGGTAGCCGACGATGCGCTTGTACGCCCGGTCCTCGTCCACCAGCGCGCGTTCGAAGTTCTCGGTGAAGAGGTCACGCGTGACGCGAAGCGGAAGCTCGGCCTCCTGATAGAGCAGCGTCGGCGGCTTCGACTTCTTGGCGCGCGCGTCGATCGACTTCCAGAGCTTCTGCAGGAAGAGAAGGTCGCGCTCGATGTCTTCGGCGGATGCACCCTCTGCAGCCGTGCGAACGATCACGCCGCCGCCTTTGAGGTCGAGGGCCTTGAGCACGTCCTTGAGGCGTGAGCGTTCCTCGTCGTCGAGACGGCGCGAGACGCCGAAACCGTCGCCGTTCGGCTGGTAGACGACGAAGCGGCCGGGCAGGGAGATCTCCGTCGTGAGCCGCGCGCCCTTCGTCTTCATCGGGTCCTTGACGGCCTGCACCATGATCGTCTGGCCGCGGCTGATCAGGTCCTGGATCTTCTTGCCGTGCCTCGCCTTGCCCTCGAGCTCGGGCGTGACGATCTCGTCCACGTAGAGAAAGCCGTTCTTCTCGAGGCCGATCTCGATGAACGCGGCCTCCATTCCCGGCAGGACGTTGTCGACCGTTCCCAGATAGATGTCGCCGGCGATCGAGCGGCGCTCAGGACGCTCGAGATACACCTCCGCGACCCGGTCGTCCTCCAGGACAGCGACTCGCTGCTCGCCGACGTCGACGGACACGAGGAGCTCGCGCTTTGCCTGCGGAAGCGGGGCCCGGCGCGGCGGCTCGCGGCGGCGGCGCTGTTGCGGACGCTCGCGCTCACGCCTTTGCGCGGCAGGCTTCCGCTCTGTCCTCGGCGCTCTCGTCGCCGTCTTCGCGTTCTGCTCTGCGGTCTCGGTCTTTGCCTCGGCCGTCGCCGCCGTCTTCTTCGAGCGGCCGCGCCCGCCGCGGCTACCACGACGACGTCTCGGCCTGGTGCTACTCGATTGTCCCGCTTCGTCGGCGGGATCGGTACTTACAGGTTCAGGTGCTTTTGCCGGAGCGGCAGCCTCGCTGGGCGCCTTCTCCTCGGACTTTCTGGATCGAAACCAGCGCAAGAAAAATCTCCTTCGTGCGCGCGCGCTGCGGCAACGCCGTTCAGAACGGCGGCGCGGAGCGTGCGCGGCAGGTTGTGGGCATGGGAAAACATCTGCCCACAGGGTACCAACCGGCCCTGCCGGAGCTCCGAAGCCCTCCGCTCACTAGAAAACAAAGACACTTCGCCGCCGCTGCGGGCTTGCCCGCGGCGGCTGCCCCGGTCCCGCTCGAGATGCCGTCCGGCCTGGGACCTAGGGTTTCGCGAAATGGGCGCGTCGAGAAATCATCATGGCTCGCGCGAAGCGCGAGGCGGATTTCTCGGCGTAGAGGAGGTGGACCTCGAGTGACCGGACAGCGCGAAGCGCACGAACTGCTCTTGATCGAGGAAGCGGATGCCTGGTTCGAGTACCTGGAAGCGACTCGAGGCCAGTCCGCCCTCCGCTACAAGGAGGTCGAACCCTGGGCCTGGGCCCGGCTCTCCCAGCGACTGCGCGCGATCAAGACGCGTCGGGCCAAGCTGAGGCCCGCGGCCGAGGCGGCCTAGCTTGTACCCGCTCCAGCAATACAAAACGGCCGTACCGGCGAAGCCGGCACGACCTCCTATGGTCGGCATCGCAAGCGATGCCTTGGTGCCGGCTTCTGGCCCGCGATCACGCGGCGCCAGAGTCCACCCTCGCCCTTAGCAAGGCAGACCAGCCTTGCTGCGGTCGAGTGCGGCCTCTGGCTTGGTGCTCGCGACCCAGAAGCTCGACGGCATTACTGGAGCGGGTACTTAGCGGCGTGCGCGGGCGCGCACCGAGATCGAGAGCAGGATCCCGATCGCGATCAGGTTCGCGATCATCGACGAGCCGCCCACGCTCACGAACGGGAGCGGGATGCCGGTGATCGGAGCAATGCCCATCGTCATGCCGACGTTCACGAAGATCTGGAAGAGCAACGAGAACACGAGCCCGCCCGCGACGATTGCCGAAAACGGCTCGCGCGCAAGCGTCACGATGCGTAAGCCACGCCAGACCACCAGCAGGTAGAGCATCAGTAGCAGCGCGGCCCCGACGAAGCCTCGCTCCTCCGCGAGCGAGGCAAAGACGAAGTCTGTGTGGTGCTCGGGCAGGAAGTTGAGCGTGGTCTGAGTCGCGTTGTCGATCCCGCGGCCACGCAGCTGTCCGGCGCCGATGGCGTTCTTCGACTGCGTGATGTTGTACGTCGTCCCGCCCGGATCCTGGTCCGGGTTGAGGAAGCTCGTGAGCCGGTGCTGCTGGTACGGCTTGAGAATCGGGAGGCCGGCTGCGGGGAGGACGCCGAGCACGAGGACCGCAAGCCCTACGACGCCCGCGACGAGTGCGGTGATGTGCGTCCAGGGAGTCCCCGCAACGAAAAGCACCGCCCCGACGGCCGCGCAGTAGACGAGTGCCGTACCGAAGTCGGGCTGCAGGAACACGAGGAAGATCGGGACCGACGCCAGCCCGAGTGCGGTGAGCGTGGTGCGAACCTCGTGCAGGCGCCTCGACCGCTCGGCGAGAAAGCCCGCGAGCGCGAGCACGAACAGCACCTTGCCGAACTCCGAAGGCTGAAAGCGGAAGAAGCCCAGATCGAGCCAGCGCTTGGAGCCGCGAATCGCCGCGCCCTGGAAGTAGACGATCGCGATCACGAACGCGGTGCCGCCGAAGATCACACGCCACCGCGTCCGGTAGTGGTCTGCATCGATGAGTGTCGCGATCAGCAGTCCCAGCGTCCCGATCACGACGAAGGCCACTTGCCGCGTCAGGTAGTAGCCCGTGTCGCCTGCGACGTCGTGATGGGTAATCCCGGCGATCGCCCAGAGGCCGTACCCGACGAGCGCCCCGACGCTGCCGATCAGGATCCAGTCGAGGCGCCGGACAAAGGAGGCGACCTCGCCCGCCTCGCGCCGGCGGGCGCGGGCGCGGGCTGCTGCACGGGAGTTGGAGACGAAGTCGACCATCAGTCGCTGTGGATCGGCCCGGTCAGGGTCGCCTGCTTGCCGAAGAACGACTCGAAAACCTTCAGCGCGGCCGGCGCCGCGGCGTCGCCCCCGTGGCCTCCGTTCTCGATTAGCGCGCAGACGACCAGGTCGGGCGAGTCCGAGGGCCCGTAACCGCACCACCAGGACTGGTTGAAGATCCGCGCAATGCCGTCACCGGGATCGATCGACTTCTCCGCCGTGCCGGTCTTGCCGGAGATCGAGACCGGAAAGCTCCCGAAGATCGAAGTTGACGTGCCGAGAGTGGCGTGCGTCGCCTGGAACAGGCCCTCACGGACGACCGCGAGCGCCTGCGCGTCGACGTTGGTGGGCTGGGGCGCAGGCGGTGTCGTCGTCGGAACGACCCGGCCGGGACTGTGGTTCGAGGAGGGCTGCTCGACGTCGAGCAGCAGGTGCGGCGTGACGAGCTTGCCGCCGTTCGCGATCATCGCGTAGAAGCGCGCCATCTGCATCGGCGTCACGAGCAGGTCCTTCTGCCCGATCGCGAGCTGGATGGAGTCACCCGGTTTCCAGAGGCTGTCGATCCGCCACTGGGTCGGATCCGTCTTCTTCGTGTACGTCTTCTTGCGCCAGTCGGGTGTCGGCAGCAGACCGCTGCGCTCCGCGCCAAGGTCGATCCCGGTCTTCTGGCCGAAGCCGAACCGGCTCGCCCACGCCTGCAGGCGCGGCCCGCGGTCGGACGGCATTCCGTAGAAGCGATACCCGACTTGGTAGAAGTAGGTGTCGCACGATCTCGCAAGCGCTGTCGGCAGGGTCATCGCCTCGTTCACGAAGGGATCCCAGTTCTTGAAGGTCGTGCCGTTCTTCTCGTAGGACCCGGTGCAAGCGAGGGGCTCGAACGGCTGCAGGATGTGCTCCTGCATCGCCGCGAGCGCCGTGACGGGCTTGAACGTAGAGCCAGGCGGATACGCGGCGTTGATCCCCCGGTCGAGGGCCGGGAAGTTGGCCCCCTCCGCCGTGCGCGGGGTCAGGCCTGCGACGTCGAGTGCCCGCTGGCGCACGCGGCCAACGTAGAGCGAGGGCGGATACGTCGGGGACGACGCGAGCGCGCGAATCGAGCCGTCGTGCGGGTCGAGCGCGACGATCGCGCCGCCGTTCGAGAACCAGCAGCCGTAGCACCGAGAGTTGCGAGCGCGTTCGATGCCGTACCGCAGCGCCTCCTCCGCGGCCTTCTGCAACTTCACGTCGAGCGTCAGGCGGACCGCGTTACCGGGATGCGCCGGGACCTTCGGCACGACCGGGCTGATCGGCCTGCCCAGCGAGTCGACACGCCGCTGCGACAGGCCGGCGGTGCCACGCAGGTACCTATCGTAGTGCGACTCGATGCCGGTCTGGCCGATCGTGTCGCCGCCTCGGTACCCCTGGCCGCGCAGGGCCTTCACCTGCTCCGGCGAGATCTCGCTGACGTAGCCGAGCACGTGCGCGGCAAGCTCCCGATTGGGGTAGTAGCGCAGGTAGGCCCGCACGACCTGGACGCCCGGAAAGTCCTCCGCCCTCTCCTCCAGGTAAAAGACCTGGGCCCGGCTCGCGCTGTCCTTGATCCTGATCGGCGTGAGCGGGTCGTGGCGACCGCGTCTGATCGCCGCGCCGATCTGGTTCGCCGGGAGTCCCAGGACTCGCGCGAGCGCACGGATCTCGCGCAAGCGCACGCCGCGCCGCTTCGGCAGGTCGGACGACCAGATCTGGACGGCGCGCCCCGGGACATTCGTTACGAGTACTTCCCCGTTGCGATCCAGGATCGGGCCACGCGGAGCTTGCACGCGGATGTCGCGGCGCTGATTGTTCTGCGACGCGCGCAGGAGCTGCTCGCCGTTCAGGACCTGCAGCGACCACAGACGAAGAAAGAGCGTCGCGAAGACAGCGAGCGCGAGCATGCCGAGGATCCCCACTCGCAGGGCAAGCCTCGGCGTGAGCCGATACGGCTCCACGGCGTGAGGGTCGGGCGGCAGGAACCGCCGGGAGAGGCTCCGCTTAGCCAAGGAGACGAACCTCTCGTGTCACCCATTCGCGGGGACGGAGCAGCCGCCGCGTGAGCGCGTAGACGGGGACGGTCAGGATCAGATTGAGCAACACGGTCGGGCCGAGCGCCGAAAAAATGTGGTGGGCAGGAGCCGGCTCGCCGAGCATGTAACGGAGCACAAGGGCGGAGATCTGGTACAGAACCGTGATGACGGCGATCGACAACAGCGGTGCATGCGCACGATCTCGGCCCGTAGTCTCGCCGTAGCGGCCGGTCCAGTAGCCTGCGACCGTCAAGAGCAGGGCGGTGAAGCCGAGCGTGCCGAACACACCGGTGTCCGCGAGCAGCCCCGCACAGAACCCGGCGACCGCGCCGAAGACCGCGCCGCGTAGGAGCGACACGCAGACGAGCGTGACGAGCAAGAGGTTCGGGTGGCCGCCGAGGATGTCGACGTTCGCCATCACCGACAGCTGAATCACGACGACGAGGAACAGCACCCCTGCGGCTTTCGCCGCGTCGGCCTGCATCAGGGCGCCTGCGGAGTTCGCTTGTGTGTGATCAGCGCAGTCACGGCATCGAGCCCGGAGAAGTCCACATAGGGGTCGACCTGAATCTGCTTGTACAGCGCGGTGTCGCTCTGGCCGACGCTCGTGACCACCCCAATCAGGATCCCGCCTGGGAAGAGCGACGGGTACTTCGCCGAGCGCGTGCCTGCCGTCACGATCACGTCGCCCCTTTGCACGTTCGCCTCCTTGAGCACGAAGTCGAGCACGAGCGACCCCTCGCCCTGACCGTGGCGTAGGAGCCCGACCGCACCGGACTTCTGATCGCGCACCGGAACTGCGCTGTTCTCGTCCGTCAGCAGCGTCACCTGGGCCGCGTTCCCTGTGACCTCGGTCACGCGGCCCACCAATCCGTCTCGCGTCACGATCGGCGTGTCCTGCTGGATGCCGCGATCCGAGCCGGCCGCGATCACGACCTGCTGTTCGAACTCGCTCGCCCACGAGATGATCCGCGTGTTCACCGGCCTGTAGTCGACCGGGAAGAGCGGGCTGTCGACGAATTTCAGCTGATCGCGAAGCGCGCGGTTCTGCTCCTGCGCCGACTGGCCCTGCAGCGCCTGCTGGCGCAACTCGTTCACCTGTTGCTTCAGACGCGAGTTCTCCCGCTTCACGTGCACCAGACCGGCGAAGTAGCCGTAGACGTCCCGAAACGGCCGCGCGACGCGCTCGGCCGCCACCTCGAAGGGACGAAGCACCGTCGCTCCGGCACTCTGGATCCCGTGGACCGGCCCACCCGACCCCGAGCGGAAGGAGATCGTGATCAGCACGAGCGAGAGCAGCACGAGGACTCCCACCACGGCCCGCCGTTTCAGCGTCGACCGGTTGCGGGAGGGAAACGGCTGGGGTCTCGGTCTCGGTACGGACGAGCCCAGGACCGCGCTGACACTGCGGTTGCGAGGCACGAGAGCGTTCTAGGTTAGCTGGAGTAGCGCCGGTGGTTGTTTCGGCGGGCCTTGGAGCTCCTGTGGATCGCCTCGAATTCCTCGAGACTGCGCCCGGAGCCCACAGCCACGCAGGTGAGCGGGCTCTCGGCCAGGTGGACCGGCATCTGGGTCTCGTGGCGGAGCCGCTCGTCGAAATTCGTGAGCAGCGCGCCGCCGCCGGCGAGGACGATTCCACGGTCCATGATGTCCGCGGCCAGCTCCGGAGGGGTCTTGTCCAGCGTGGACTTGATCGCCTCGATGATCTGCTGCACCGGCTCGTCGAGGGCCCGCCTGACCTCCTCCGAGCTCAGGACGACGGTCTTCGGCAGGCCGGTGAGCATGTCACGCCCGCGAACCTCCGCCTGCAGCTCTTCACGCATGTCGTACGCGGAGCCGATCTCGAGCTTGATCTCCTCGGCCGTCTGCTGGCCGATCAGCAGCTTGTACTCGCGCTTGATGTGATTGATGATCGCCTCGTCCATCTCGTCGCCGCCGACACGGAGCGATTGCGAGACGACGATCCCGCCGAGCGAGATCACTGCGACCTCGGTGGTGCCGCCGCCGACGTCGACGATCATGTTCCCCGTCGGTTCCGCGACAGGAAGGCCGGCGCCGATCGCAGCGGCCATCGGCTCCTCGATGAGGTAAGCCTGACGTGCGCCTGCGCTCAGCGTTGCCTCTTCGACCGCTCGCTTCTCGACACCCGTGACGCCGGAAGGAACACACACGACGACACGTGGATGTGCGAAGCGATTCTGGTGCACCTTCTGGATGAAGTGCCGCAGCATCTGTTCGGTCACGTCGAAGTCGGCGATCACGCCGTCCTTGAGTGGGCGAATCGCGGAAATTGTTCCCGGCGTGCGCCCCAGCATCCGCTTCGCCTCGACTCCGACGGCGTGCACTTCACCGGTTCGCTGGTCGATGGCGACGACGGAGGGCTCGGAGAGCACGATCCCGCGGCCACGGACGTACACGAGCGTGTTGGCCGTGCCAAGGTCCACGGCCATATCGCGGCCGCCGAAGCCGCCCAGTCTGTCGAAGAGCCCCATAGAGGCTTTCGAGTGTAGTTCAACCGAAGCCGTAAACCCCGGAAAAGCGCTCCGCGAGCAGGCGAACGAGTAGCGCGACGGGGAGCCCGACGACGTTCAGGTAGTCGCCCTCGATGCGGTGGACGAGCGACGCGCCACGACCCTGGATCGCGTAGGCGCCCGCCCGGCCCTCCCATTCCCCTGTTGCAACGTATGTGCCGAGCTCGCGCGGCGCGAGCTCCCGGAACTCCACTCGAGTCGCTTCGTGCTCGATGTCCTCCCAGCCGGGCGTGAGGAGGCAGAGCCCGGAGACGACGACGTGCGTCTTGCCGCTCAGCTCCTCGAGCATCCGCTCGGCCTCGCCGGCGCTCTCAGCCTTACCGAAGATACGACCCTCCAGCACGACGGCGGTGTCGACGCCGAGGACCGGGCGACCCTCCGCCTGATCCACTACGGAGCGAGCCTTCCCGCGTGCATGCTCGCGCACGATCTGCAGCGCATCCGCATCGTCTGCTGTCTCTTCGTCGTAACTCGGTGCGACGACGTCGAACGGAATGTGGAGCTGTTCGAGGATCGCCTTGCGTTGTGGAGAGGTCGACGCCAGGAGAAGCGGCGACGAGGGAGGCGCGTCAGCCACGCTTTGAAGACGACCGACCGGGCAAAGCCCGGTCGGTCTCTATGCGGCGCCGCCGAGTCGGCGCCTTCTGTGCGACCCAGATCTCGTCGGCAGGCCACTTTCGCGCCCAATCGGCGGTGACGTACTTGTAGTAGGTGTGCGTCTCGGTATCAGGCTGTGCGAACAGCTCGACGAGGCGGTCGATCTGGAACCCGTTCGTGCGCAGAAGGTCGATCCAGTCGCCGTGACCGAGGTGGAACTCGACCTCGCCTGTGTCCGGCCACTCGAACTTGCCTAACTCGAATTGGGGTCGCACGAGTTGCTCGCCCACACCGTCCATGGTCATGCAGAGCACACAGACGGTCGAATTGGACAGGAAGATCAGGCGCCCGCCGGGTCGCAGCAGACGAGCCGCCTCCGGGATCCAGCGGTAGGGGTCGGCCCAGAGCGATGCTCCATACTCGGAGAGGACGAGGTCGAACGACGAATCCGGAAGCGGCACGTCCTCTCCGACCCCCTCGAGCAGCGGAAATTCGATCCCGGTTTCGTGTTGCAGCCTTCGCGCCGTCTCGAGCTGGGCAGGTGTCGGGTCCACACCGACCACCCTGGCGCCACGACGCGCCAGCCACGCAGAGAAATAGGCCGTCCCGCACCCGAGCTCGACGACGTCGAGACCGCTGACATCGCCGAGGAGGTTCAGCTCCGATTCGGGCGTTTCGAACACGCCCCACTTGATCTCTTCCTGCGCCCAGGCCCGCGCCGCGGAGGCGTCGGTGTATTCCGTGTTCGCGCGAGTCCAGTTCGCGACGTTTTGCCGAACGTACTCGGGTCTGTCAGACAAGCTCATCGTCCGAGAACCAGAGCGCGACCTCGCGCGCCGCCGACTCGGGCGAGTCGGAACCGTGCACGAGGTTGTCGGGCATCGAGCTCGCCAGGTCGCCGCGAATCGAGCCCGGCTCGGCATCGGCGGGATTCGTCGCGCCGATCGTCTTGCGAAGCGTCGCGATCGCGCCCTCGCCTTCGACGACGAGCGCCAGCGTCGGCCCGGAGGTGATGAACTCGACGAGCTCACCGAAAAACGGCTTCTCATTGTGTTCCGCGTAATGGGTCTCCCCCAGCTTGCGATCGACGTGGATCAGCTTGCCGGCGCGCAACGTGAAACCGCGGCGCTCGATGCGCGCCAGGATCTCGCCGGCGAGCTGCCGCTCGACGGCATCGGGCTTGATCAGGATGAGGGAGCGCTCGACCGCCACGGAGCGCGAGTCTAGTGGGCGCGTGGTCTCCAGAGTGGGGCTGCCCAGTTCGTACGCACGCTGCGGTAGACACGGACAACGCCGCCCAGAGACGGGACGACCGCCAGTCGGGGTACGTGGGGCCGCTCGCCGAATGCCTGGCGCACGAACGCGATTCGCTTCCCGTCCTGCGAGAACGACGGGGACCCGTCTGCGTGCCCGCGCCGGTTCGTCAGCGGGCGGGCGCGGCCGGTCCCCGTGTCGACCACCATGATCTGTGACCAGTTCACACTCCAGGCTCCGTGCCGAAATGCGAGCGTGTGACCGTTGGGCGACCACGCGATGTCTCCGACCCCGATGTCCTTCTCACCGCGGTACAAGGCGCGCACGCCCGATCCATCTCGCCTCGCAACCATGATTTGTGTTTGCTCGTTCTCGGTGAAGACGAACGCGACGCTCGAACCGTCAGGAGACCAAACCGGATACTTCTGTCCGAGCCAAGCATCGACCGCTTCCCCGCTGGTCGCATCGACGACCTGCACGCCGTGCCCGGCGGCCCAGCTCGTGGCGAATGCGAATTTCCGGCCGTCCGGCGACCATTCCAGTCGGCCCTTGAGTGGCCGGCCGCGCACGACCGACGCCGACATTCCTGTGGAGAGACTCAGCACCATCAGGTCATCCTGCGATAGAGCCTGATCCTGCGCGAAATACGCGAGGCGTTTACCGTCCGACGACCAGACGGGATCGTGCTCTTCGATGTCGTCGCTGTGCGTGAGGCGGCGAAGATTGCGACCGTCAGCGTCAATCAGGAAGAGGTCACCCGGTTCGCGTTGACCTCTCCCTGCAAACGCGATGCGCTTCCCGTCCGGAGACCAGGTCGCCTGGAAGGCCCGCAGGAAGTGCCGGACGCGCCCGGTCCGCACATTGACGAGTGTGAGGTTTCCCGTGTCGCTCACCGACAAAAGCGTGGGATCGGGTGAACGGGCGGCGCCCGCAGCAGTCGTGAACAAGAGCAGGCTACTCGCAAGGATCAGGGCGCTCCTGGCATAGAACCTCATGCCAGCTCAGACGACGAGTAGTTTGGCGAGTTGGTTACTACTCGGACCGACGGCGCCTGCGCGGCGGTCGCACCTCGAAGGTCGGGAAGTCGACCGCCGACGGTTCGACTGCTGTCTCGCAGTACGGGCACACCTGCCAGAGCGCCTCGAGCGGCGCTTTGCAGTTGGCGCAGGCCTGCTTCAGCTTCGTCGTGCAGACGGGGCAGACGAGAAACTCGTTCGAGACCTCGGCGCGGCAGACCGGGCAGTAGAGATCGCGGCGGGCCAGCCGCTCCTCCATCGCCTTGATCTCGAGCTCCCGCTCGCGCACGTCCTCGAGGTACTCGGGCGGGCGGAAGAGCATGTACACGAGCGCGCCGATGTAGGGAATGATCAGTCCGATCGCGACGGCGGTCGCGATCAGCACCGGGTCCTCGATTCGGCGCTTGGCGTCTTTGTAGACCCAGTAGCCGACCGCGAGCCAGAACGCGATCAGGAAAAAGAGGAGCAGGTTCCGGATCACCTGCCACGTGCCGGAGGCGAAGAAGTCGTGGATGCTGGTGAAGGCGCTGGCGGTCACAGAAGGATTCTTCCTATTACGTACCCGGCAAGAAACGCGAGTCCCACGATCGCCGCCAAGACGAAGGCGGCGAAGGCAAGGACGATCAGCCTGTCGCCAACGTTCGCCATCGCGCACTCTCATCCTTGGCCAGATCGGCCAGGAGGTAAAGGGACCCGGTGACGAGGACCGGCTCGCCGAGGGCGCGGGCGTGGACAAGCGCCTCGCCCGGTTTCTCGATCGGCTCGACGTGGGTGAAGAAGGGCGCTGCCCGCTGGGCGAGATCTGCCGCCGAAAGGGCCCGCTCGTTGCTCGAGGAGGTGGCCACCAGCCGGTCCCCGAGCACGGAGAGAGCAGCGAGCATCCCGTCGACCTCCTTGTCCGCGAGGATCGAGGCGACGACGATGTAGCGGGCGCTCGGCAGCCGCGGCAGCGCATAGCCGAGGCCGGCGAGATTGTGGGCGCCGTCCCAGATCTCGAGTGGGTTCTCGCTCACTCGCTCGAGACGGCCGGGGAGCTGCACGTCGACGTGGCCATCGACGGGCCGGTTGACGAAGGCCTCCGCAGCAGCCATGGCCAACGCAAGGTTGCTGTGCCCCGCAAGGACGACCTGCTCGGCGCCGCTCTCACGCGCCAGTTCCTCCCACTCCGGATCTCCCAGCACGACGATGGAGCCGGGTTGGACGACGGCGAGCTTCTCGGCGGCGATCGCCTCACGGGTCGTGCCGAGCACTTCCGTGTGCTCCAGCGCGACGTTCGTCAGGACCTGAACCGGTGAGCGCAGCACATTCGTCGCATCGTGGCGCCCGCCGAGCCCGGCCTCGACGACGGCCACGTCGACGCGGGCTTCCGCAAACTCGGCGAGGGCCGCCGCGGTGAGCACCTCGAACTGAGTCGCCTCGAGTGACTCGGCTTCACCGCGCACGCGCTCGATCGCCGCCTCGAAGTCCGCTTCTTCCCCGCGCACGCGAATCCGCTCGCCCCACCGGCGCACGTGCGGCGAGAGGTAGGCGCCGACCGATAGCCCCGCACCTGCGAGCAGTGCTTCGGTCGTGCGCGTGACTGTCGACTTGCCGTTCGTCCCGACGACGTGAATCGACGGATAGCGGAGTTGAGGATCACCGACCCTGGCGAGCAGCGCCTTGATGCGCTCGAGCCCAAAGCCGTCCTTCGGCCATGGGCTCAGCGACTCGACGTACTCAAGAGCTGATGGCATAGAGCTCCCGCCGGTAGCGCGCGAGCTTGTCGCGCTCGGCCTCGACCACATCGGCCGGCGCGTTCTTCACGAAGTGATCGTTCGCGAGCATTCCTTCTGCGCGCGCGATCTCTTTCTGCAGGCGCTCGATCTCGGCGGCCGCGTTGCTGTCGCCCGAGCCTTCGGCCGGTTTCACGACCGTGTCGAAGATCCGCCGTTCCTCCCCCTCGAGCTTGGGCAGCACGCCGCTGCGACGGAAGATCACCGCGGCTTCTTGCACCGTCCTGAGCGCACCCGCGTCGGCGTCGTCGCCCGCAGAGGGCCAGGGCGCCACGATCAGCCTGGTTTCACGCGCGGGCAGGTTCGACCAGATCTCCTCGGTCACGTGCGGCATTGCGGGATGCAGGAGCTTCAGCAACCGCTCGAGAGCGGCGACCGCCGTGGCGCGCGCGTCGGCGTCGCCCTCATAGAGCCGGCCCTTCACGGCCTCCGCGTACCAGTCACAGAAGTCGTCGAAGGTGAGGTGATAGAGCTCGTGCACCGTGTGCGAGAAGTCGAACTCACCGAGGAGCCGCTCCACCTCGCGCTGCGTCTGCGACAGGCGCGCGAGCATCCAGCGCTCCTCGAGCGTGCGCGGGCGTTCTTCCGCTGCCGCGCCCTCCGACGCCTGCAGGATCAAACGCGCCACGTTCCAGAGCTTGTTCGCAAGCTTCCGCCCCTCCTCGATGGCGCCCTCCGAGAAGCGGACGTCCTGTGACGACGCCATCTTCATCAGCCCGTAGCGCGTCGCGTCCGCGCCATAGGCCTCGATAGCCGCGAGTGGATTCACGCCGGTGCCAAGGCTCTTCGACATTCGACGGCCGGTCGGCGCGTGCACGGTTGAATGGATGACCACGTCGTGGAACGGGACTTCGCCCATCAGCTCGAGCCCGCTGAAGATCATCCGGTTCTCCCAGAGCCTGATGATGTCCCGCGCAGTCGTGTTCAGATCGCCCGGGTAGAAGGTGCGTAGATCCTCCGTGTCCTCCGGCCAGCCGAGCGTCGCGAAGGGCCAGAGCGCTGACGAGAACCACGTGTCGAGGACGTCGGTGGAGCGCGTCAGTTCCCGCGACCCGCACTCGGCGCAGGCTTCGGGCTCTGTCTCCGCGACTGTGATGTGACCGTCGGGACACTCCCACACCGGCAGCTGATGACCCCACCAGATCTGGCGGGAGATGTTCCAGTCCGGGGCGTCCTCGAGCGACCGAATCGCGAAACGGTGCTGCGATTCCGGGTGGAAGCGCACGCGGCCGGAGCGGAGCGCCTCGAGCGCCGGCTTGCGCAGCTCCTCCATCGAGCACCACCACTGCAGGGAGATGCGCGGCTCGATGCGGCTGTTGCAATTGCCGCAGAGGGCCACCGTATGGCGGTAGGACTCGCGCTTCTCGATCTGGCCGTGCTCCTTCAGCCATCCAAGGACGCGCTCGTCCGCTTCCTCCTGCGTCAGACCCGCGAGCTCGCCCGCCTCCTCGTTCATGCGCCCGTCGGGCCCGATCACCGTGATCTCGGGCAGACCGTGGTCGCGACCGATCTCGTGGTCGAGCGGGTCGTGACCCGGTGTGACCTTGAGCGCGCCGGTACCGAAGTCGCGCTCGACCCGCTCGTCGGCGATCACCGGCACGCGGCGCTCGACCACAGGCACGATCACCTCGCGGCCCACCAGGTGCCGATAGCGGTCGTCGTCCGGATGCACGGCCACTGCCACGTCCGCCAGGATCGTCGCCGGTCTCACCGTTGCGATCGTGACGTAGCCGTCGCTGTCGGCGAGGGGGTAGCGCACATAGGTGAGCGCATCGTCGACCTCCACGTGCGCGACCTCGAGGTCGGAGAGCGCAGTCTGGTGGAACGGGCACCAGTTGATGATCCGGTTCGCGCGGTAGATCCAACCCTTGCCGTAGAGATGCACGAAGAAGCGCATCACCGCGCGGACGTAGGCGTCGTCCATCGTGAAGCGCTCGCGCCGGTAGTCCATCGAAGCGCCGATGCGCCGGAACTGGAGCATGATCTTGCCGCCGTACTCGCGCAACCACTCCCAGACCCGAGCTTCGAAGGCTTCGCGGCCGAGATCCTGACGCGTCTTGCCCTCCTGCGCCAGGTGCTTCTCGACCGCGTTCTGCGTCGAGATGCCGGCATGATCGAAGCCGGGCTGGAAGAGCGTGTTGTAGCCCTGCATGCGACGCATGCGGACGATCGTGTCGGCGAGGGACAACTGCAGTGCGTGGCCCATATGGAGGTCGCCCGTCACGTTCGGCGGGGGATGAGCGACCACGAAGCGTTCGCGCGTCGGGTCCGGGTCGGCGTTGTAGTGGCCCTCCGACTCCCAGGTCTGCTCCCAGCGCTCCTCGACGCCTTCCGGCCTGTACAGAGTTTCCATCTCGCGCGCGATCCTAGCCTCGCTTCCGAGGCGACTCAGGGGGCCGGTGAGATCACGCTGCGACTATGGCCCGGAGTCTACCGCCCGGCCGCGTAGCCCTGCATGCCGCGGGGATTAGCGGCGGCACGCAGTTGGCCGTCCGCCTTCTGGACGGCAGTGACTCGCCCGAGCGACCAGTCGGGCTCCACCATGACCTCGTGACCGCGGGCGCGTAGCTCGTCGGTCACCGCGCGCGGGAACCTGGACTCGACAGCCAGCGACCGCGGCACGAAGCCGCGCGGGTAGAAGGACGAGATCAGGTGATCGGTGTGGAACTCTGGTGCGTCGATCGCCTCCTGCAGGTTCAGACCCCGATCGACGTGGCGCAGAAAGACGTGGAACGCCCACTGCTCCTGCTGGTCGCCGCCCGGCGTCCCCCAGGCGAGCCACGGCTTGCCCCCGCGTAGCCCGAGGCCCGGCGAGAGGGTCGTGCGCGGACGCGCGCCAGGACGTAGCGACGACGGCAGTCCTTCCTCCAGCCAGAACATCTGCGCACGCGTTCCCAGCGGCCAGCCGAGAGCCGGGATGACCGGGGAACCGTACAGCCAGCCACCACTCGGGGTCGCAGAGATCATGTTCCCCCACCGGTCGACGACGTCGAGGTGCAC
>WNFU01000994.1_pt1 | contig 126479 bp, 74 predicted proteins | sample 5400121 | NCBI WGS metagenome assembly WNFU01 (sample SAMN13153360, study PRJNA577476) | soil metagenome | isolation source: 100 cm soil or saprolite under grassland replicate 1 | place: USA:California | collected 2016-06-15 | reverse complement strand
TTGATGCGCATCCCAGTATTCTCCCGACTGCCTATGACGCATGTTCCCCGGAAACGCCAAGGCGACGGGCAAACACGGATTGTCCGCATTCGCCCGCCGCTTCAGTTTAACCGGCGACCTGACAGATTGCGCTCAACGAGCAATCCCGCCGATGATGTGACCGAGGCCCGGAGTTCCCGGCAAACCAAGCAGGTCCGAAGGACTCAACCCAATCGGCCCGTCTTCGCTGTTTACCGACATAATCATCCGGTCGTTCAGCGCGTAGACATAAGCCAGACCGGCCTTGCCGCCGAGCAACTGCCTGATCTTGTTGCGAACCTCTTTCGGCGCGCCGGCGTCCCCAATGCCGCCGACTGCTTTGGCCACGGGCGCAAGGATCGAGCCTGCGTTCTGGTAGACCATCGCGGAGAAGTTTACTTGTTTATCTTCGGGCAGTGTCGCTTTGAACTTCGGCGACCCGAGCAGCGTGTGACCAGACTCTCTGTACTTGATCGCGTTCTCGACCAGCGCGCGGCTGGGCGCTGCGATGAAGTAGCCGTAGGCGTACGTGTAGTTCACTTCCAGACCATATTCGAGCGATCTCAGCGTGTAGAAGACGCGCCCGCCGCTCTCGGCCTGGGCCCACGCGAAGCCCTTCTTGCCGTGTCCGGCCATCTCGGCGTTGATCTTTCCGACTATGAGCTCAAGCGTCTGCTGCAAATGCTGTTGATCGTCAACCTGGAAGACGGCCTTCCACGACGGAACGGGCAGCACGGGGCCGTCGAGCGCGAACGCGTACTCGCCGCCCAGCGGAGCCGCGAAATCGTTACGCAGGTCAATTCCCTGCTCCGCCTGGAATCTCTGCAATTCGTTCCAGCCCTTATCGTCGGCCTTCTTCAACGTTTCGAACAGGTCGTCGACGAGCGCTGTCGGTTCTTTGACGACGAAGGCGGCGACCAGGCTGGCGTCCGGCGAGATGAATTCGAGCGCGCCCATCGGCCCCGGTTGGGCCAACCACGACGTGACGCCGCGCTGATTTTCGCGGAAGCTGACTACCGCGCGGTTGTAAGGCCTGCCGTCCTTCTCTTTGATCTCGACGATGAAGTAGCGCAGATCGGTCACGCCCAGTTGTTGAGCCGCCGCCGCGTCCTTCTCCTTGCGAAGCGACTGCATGACGATCCGGTCGAGGTCGGCGGCGATCACCAGACCCGCGCCGTCGCGGTAGAGATTGGCGATCTGCGCGTAGAACGAAGTCGAGGCGAAGGGCTTGGCCCCCTGCCGCATCCTCACCGCCAAACTCTGAAGCTGCTCAGGCCTCGGCGAGACCGCGATCAGATCGCCGGCGATCCAGATGAAGAATTCATCCTTGCCTTCTGACGCAATATTCATTGGGTCATCAACGATGCGCGCATGCTTCCTCTCGGAGCCTAGCTTATCCAACTGGCCTTCGAGGAAGCTGCGGAATGCGCCGCCGTCCTTCACTTCGGCCAGCAGAACAGGCGCTTCAGGCTCGCCGGAGCCTCTGGGGTTGGCGGCGGCGGAAATCACTATCTCGTCGCCGAGTTGCGAGCCGAATTCCCGCATCAGCTCGATCGCCTGATTCAATCCCTGGCGCCTCCCTCCGGGCTTATTGGATTCTTTCTGTTCTTGCTCCCACCAACCGCGCAGTTCGTCGTTCTTCTGCAAATTCTCCTGCAGGATTTCATTCGCGCGAGCCAGCGTCTCGCCGATGTTCGGGATGGCCACGTAGAGCACAGTGTCTCCAGGAACCAGGTCGAGCAATCGGGTAGAGAATCGATTGCCCGGCATCGCCAGTTGCTGGTCGATCTGGTTGCGGATCGCGTCGAGCATCCTGATGTAGCGCCCGGCGTCGCGGCTCCAGGCGATCTCTTCTCTGACCGGGACGCGCTCGATGCTGGCGTGCGTCGTCGTCTGATCGCCGGCGCGCAAGGCCTGGGCCTTGCCTGCGCTGTCGACGTGGACTTCGCCTTCGATCACCGAGACGCGCGCGCCCTTGGCGCCGCTGTTGACCGAAAAGATCGTGCCGGTCACCGAGACCAGGCTGTCGTCGGTCTGCACGAAGAGTTTGCGGTCCGAGCGCTGCTTCGCCGCCTGGATTATCACCTGTCCGCGTTCGAGATTGATCGTCGCGCCCGCCGTCGTGTCTTTGACCGAAAACTCCGAACGCTCGCGCATCTCGACCAGCGTCCCGTCGCTCAGCTTCACCACCGCGCCGGAACTCTTCGCCGTGCGGATGTGTTCGCCGCCTAACAGTTTTTCGCCCGCCTTGACGGCCTGCGTCTTGTCGCCGGTGACTTTGTAAACGCCGCCCTGCGCCGCCTCGACGATCGCGCTCAGCGTGTAGAGCGAATTGATCGAGCGTTGAATCCACGGCCATGCGAACAATCCCAGGCCGACGACCAACACGGCCGCGACGGCCCACCGCAGTACGTTCGCCCGGTAACGGGTCGCGTCGGCCTTCGCCCTCTGCTCCTGCAGCCGGATCGCCTCCTGATTGCCGTGACGCGCCTGTTTCAGAGCCTTGCGGCAGGGGACGCATTCACGCGTGTGATCCTCGAGCAGCGTCGTGCGCGCGCTCGACAGATAGCCCTGCAGATAGGCCGGGATCAGCGCCTGAAAATCATCGCAATTGCGAATCTGTTCGACCGGCCTGACGCCGGCGGCGATGGCGGCCTGCTCGCCCGTCATCCGCGCCCACACGCGCCGGGTCGCGCTCTCCACGGTGGCCGAATCCAGCGTCTCGCTGCGGATCTCAGCCGTCACGTCATCAACGATGTTGCTCAGTTCCCTGTCAGTCATTTTCATAGTTTTTTACCTCCGCCCTTTGCAGTGGGACAGACTCTAGTCTGTCCGTCGCACGGATTGCCGGCGGACAGACTAAAGTCTGTCCAACGCCAGAAAATCTCCGACTTCCTTTTTGACTCTTGCGCGCGCGCGGTGCAGCAAGACGCCGACGACCATCGCCGACGTCCCCATCAGCCGCGCGATCTCGGTGTTGTCGTAGCCTTCGTAATACTTCAGGACGAACATCTCGGCGGACTTTTCGCCGAGCTTCGAGATCGCGCGGCGCAGGCATTCGCGCAATTCGCGGTTCCGCTGTTGCAGTTCCGGACTGAATCTCGGATTGGCCGCCAGGACCGGCGCGACGTCGTCAATCGGAATGGACTCGGTTCGCGCGCGCTGGCGCAACAGATCGAGCGCGGCGTTGATCGCGGCGCGGCGCAGGTAGCTCACCGGACTCGGCTCCAGGTTCAAGTCGCTTCGCCGCGACAGCCTCAGGAAGACCGTCTGCAACACGTCCTCAGCGTCCACCACGCTGCCCGTGACGCGATAGGCGGCGCGGAATACGCGGTCGTGATGCTCGCGGAACAGCCCCTCCAGATCGCGCATCGAAACTGGCGCCGGGTCGGGCGGCGGTTCGGACTTCGCGCCCGAAATCACCTTAAATCGAGTAGCGTTCGATGCCACGTTGACCTCCTTGCTGACCTCATTTGCGTCGTCCTCCACAGGCATAAACGATCCTTTAGTCGATCCATTAACAGGCAATTTGATTTCTGGTAAGAAGCCGGCTTGGTTGAATTGTTAAATCGAGACATAAGTATGAAACTACAGCCATCGAGCGACGGCGTTCCACAGTACCGACTTTAGTCGGCGGCCTTTGATTACGAAGCCCTGCCGATTAAAGTCGGTACTGCGGAACGCCGTCTTTCAATGGTTTGGTAGAAATGAAATAAGGCAAGCAGTGATGACTTGTCCGTTCATAGGTTGATAATATTTGGCCGCCCGTAACCGGTCAACCAAATCTGTTAGCGACATGAAAATGAAAAAACCGGTATTTTCGACAACGAACTGGACTCTGCGCGCCGCGATCTCGATCATCTTCGTGGCGCTTTGCGCGGCAAGCGCCTCGGCTCAAACCGCAGACAAGATCGTCAAACAGGCCGTCAAAGCCATGACTAACGGCAAGGGCGAGAGGGCGTTGCGCGAAATCAGGTCGTGGCAGGTCAAGGGAACGATCACGAACCTGAAGGACGGCTCCTCCGGAGGCTACCAAGCCGCCGCGACGCAGCCAGACCTCTACGTCCGCGAGTTCGATTTGCGCGGATTGGAAGGCGCCATGGGCTACAACGGCAAATCGGCCTGGACTCGCGACTCGCGCGACGGGCTGCGAACGTTGACCGGCGACGCGAGTCGAGACTTTCAGACCGAAGCGCGCTACCGCAACGCCCGATGGCTCGACTACAAAAAAGAGAAATCGAAGCTCGGCCTCGGCGGGCAGACGACGGTCCAGGGGAAGACTGCGAACGCGGTCGTCCTGACCACGGTCAAGAACGTCAAGATCAAGCTCTACTTCGACGCCGCGTCGGGACTGCTCGTCCGCGAAGAAATACCGGCGGGGGAGATCACGCGCGTTTTCGAATACTCCGATTTCCGGCCCGTCGGGAGCCTGACGGAGCCGCACGCGATAACCGTCAGCGAAGGCGACGAGCGATACGAGATAAAGCTGGCTCAGATTGTCCACAACCCTCGGATAGAGCGCGCGGCCTTTGAATTTCCGAAGATATCTGGCGAGCCTTTGCCCGACGTCCCGGCGTTGTTGAAGGAGGTCGGGAAGAACGAGGACGAGATCGACCGCTTGCTCGAGAAATACACCTACACCGAGACTATCACCAGCCGCGAGTTCGATCCGAAAGGCCAGATGAAGGTCAAGGAGAGCGAGACCTTCGAGCTGACCTTCTACAAGGGCGCCCGCATCCGCCGCCTGGTCGCCAAAAACGGCAAGCCCCTCACGCCGAAAGAAGACGCCGACGCGCAGAAAGACGTCGAGAAGCGCATACGCGAGATCGAAAAGAGAGAGGCTGAAAAGGAACGGAAGGAGCGCGAGACCGCGCAGAAAGCGTCTAAAAACTCCGGCGCCAATACAGACGGCGATCCCAATGGCGATTCGCCCAATAGCGATTCAGAGGATGAACGCAAAGAGCGCCCCACGATCGCCGACGTGCTGCGGGCGTCGAAGCTGCTCAATCCGCGCCGCGAACGTTTCCGCTCGCGCGACGTGATCGTCTTCGATTTCGAGCCGCTGCCGGGCTATAAGCCGAAAAAAAACTATGAGAAGTTATTCGGCAAGATGGCAGGGGCGCTCTGGATCGACCCGATCGACAAGCAGGTCGCCCGCGTCGAAGCGCGGCTGGTCGAGACGTACAAGATCGGCGGCGGGATGCTGGCGTCTTTGAAAGAAGGCGCCAATTTCACGTTCGAACAGGAGCGCGTCAACCAGGAGATCTGGCTGCCGACGCGCGCCGAGATCAACCTGGGCGTCCGCGTGCTGCTCTTCAAAGGCCTCAACATCAACCAGACGATCACCTACGGGGATTACAAACGATTCAGCGTCGAAGCCGAGAAAGAAAAGCTGAAAGTCCCATCACAATCAGACAAAACACAGAAGCCCTGAATCCCACTGTTCAAGAGGATGTACCCGAAGCGATACAGGCCCCTGTACGAGTCGCGGCGGCGCGCGCCCTCGCGATAGCGCCTGTGAAGTCGCTTTGAGGCGTCCGCTCGCCTTAAGCGCGCGGCGCTGTACCAATCGCTGACGCGAGCGGCGCCGTGTCAAGACGCCTGGGCGGCTAGTGGCGCCTCTTCAAGAGGCATGGGCGGCTGGCGCCACCTTTGCACACGGCAAGACAGTGGAAATTCGGTCGCCTTGATAAGCCAGAAGCAATTTACCGCCTCCCGCCAGGCGGCGGAGGGGCAGCGGCGTAATACGCCGCAAAAAGAAAATCGGCGGTGGTGAAAGGGGTTTGCCGAGTAATCCTGCCGCTAAGCGGTGAAATAACTATACTCCGGCGTTGAAACGCCCGGGAATTACAATCTATCGAGCGTCGCAACTTGCGACCAACCACAATAGCCGCTCGCGGTCATAGCCTCTATATGAGCTATCCACTTCATCACTGCCCGACAAACTGTCAGATCATCAGATCTTGGAGGAAAACTATGAGGAACAAAGCAAGGTTATTCATCTTACTCGCGCTGGCGCCGATTATCATTGGGCTCGCTGGATTCGATTCCAACGTGGAAGCTAGACACCGCAGATATTACGGTGGCTTCTATGGCGCGAGCTATGGCGGCGGATATGGCAGATTTGGCCCATGCTGCCAGGCTCCGTGCCCGGTGGCCTGCCCGGCTCCGTGTCCGGTCTCTTGTCCGGCTCCGTGTCCTGTGGTTTCTTGTCCGGCTCCGGCTCCTGTGATTTCGTGTCCGGCTCCGTGTCCTGTGATTTCTTGTCCGGCTCCGGCTCCTGTGATTTCGTGTCCGGCCCCGGCTCCGGTTGTCACATGTCCGGCCCCGGCCCCGGTTATCTCGTGCCCGGCTCCGGCTCCTGTTAGCACGTGCCCGACGTATTAGTAGAGACGATATGACAAGATGTGGGTTTTCAAAAACGCAGAGGCGCCTCACTTCAAACTGGGGTGATAACGCTACCCACATCTTGTCGTGTTGGCGCCGTAGATGGCTCGCGCCCGGCGTCGTAGCTGGCGCCGGGCTTGCTAACAACCTGTTGGAAATCAAGCGCCTTGATAAGCCAGAAGCAATTAAGTCCCTCCCGCCAAGCGGTGGAGGGGCGGCGGCGTGACACGCCGCAAAAAAGTATATCGGCGGTGATGAAAAGGTTATGCCGAGTAATCCTGCCGCAAAGCGGTGAAATAACTATACTCCGGCGTCGAAACGACCGGAAACTATGCCCCAACGAGCGTTGAAACGCCCGGCCAACCACAATAACCGCTCGCGGTCATAGCCTCTACGGCAGTCATCCCTTTCATCACTATCCGTGAAACTGTTCAGATCAATGGAGGAAAACGTATGACGAGTAGAACAAGGTATTCCATCTTAATTGCGCTGGCGCCGCTTGTTATCGCGCTCGCCGGATTCAATTCCAGCGTGTTCGCGGATGACGATGACAATGGTTATCCACGCGCAATATGCCCGCAGTGTCCGGCTCCGCGTCCGGTCATTTCGTGCCCGGCCCCGGCTCCGGTCGTCTCGTGCCCGGCCCCGGCTCCTGTGATTTCGTGTCCGGCTCCGGCCCCGGTTGTCACGTGCCCGGCTCCGTGTCCGGTCATTTCGTGCCCGACGCCGTGCCCGGCGCCAGCTCCGGTTGTGAGGCGCGTCACTACGACCTACATATGTTGCCCGGCCCCGTGTCCGAAGGTTGAAGAGGCAGCTCCGGCTCCGGTCGTTGAAGAGAAGAAAGAGGAGGCTCCGCCCCCACCGCCTGCGCCAGTTATAGAGACGCCGCCACCGCCCCCTCCGCCGCCTGCTCCGAGGCCGCGCGTAGTGAAAAGCTAACGAGACCGAAGTCTCATCATTTACCGAGATTGCCGGAAAGTCTGTTTGACTATATGCCATATGCCATATTTCATATGAAATATGGCATATGGCGTATTTTATCCGTAGACTCAGGCTAAAGTCCGTTCCATATTTTCGAGGAGTCGTTCATGTCGCGTTGCGACGCCCTGAGGCAATGAGAATCAACCACGAAGAAACGAAGTGGACGAAGAAAAGACCGAAAAAAACATTCATGCACTTCGTTTCTTCGTGGTTGATTCTCTGAGGAGTTCAACATGTCGCGTTGCGACGCCCTGAAACAATGAAAACGCGTCCTGGGTACGCATCGCTTCCAGCGTGCAGTCTCGGAGAAAAACGAATTTATAGGAACCAGATCTGGGTACTCATCGCCACAGGTTTGGGGGAGACTGATTCCGATTAATAGGTCTCTAGCCGAGACTGCACGCTGGAAGCGATGCGTACCCAGGGATTTTCCTAGGAGGAATCAAAAATGAAACCCGTAATCACCCTTATGCCGCGTATGGCCGTCGCGTCGGCGTTCGTTCTTGCAGCGATCGCAGTACATGTCAAACCAGTGTCCCAATCAGCGTCTCAATCGTGGCAGCCTCCTGCCGACGCCCAGCGCTGTCCCTCGAAGTGGGGACCGGACGACCAGCGCGGCTCCGGCAACCACATGAAGCCGGAGGCCGTGCTGCGAGCGACGAAGCTCATTCGCACGGGCGAAGTGATCGAGATCGGCCACACACTCAACTCCCAAATGCCGTTCTTCGGCACGCGCCGATTCGACATGCACACCAAACGCACATTCATGAACCCGCAATCGAACCGACGCGGCAGCAATGAGGAACTCGTTGTCAGCGAGATCGGTCAGGTCGGCACGCAGTTTGACGGCTTCGCCCATCAAACGATAGGCGACAGCATGTATAACTGCTTCAAGGTTAGCGAATCGGCGACTCGCAATGGGTTCGAGAAGCTCGGCGTCGAAAAGGTCGGCGCTCTCTTCACACGCGGAGCGCTGATTGATGTGGCCGGGTTGAAAGGGGTCAAGATTCTCCCTGACAACTACGAAATCACGGCGCTGGATATCGAGCAGGCTCTCGCAAGGCAAAACATGAAACTGGAGAAGGGCGACGCAGTGATCCTTCATACCGGCTGGGGAGAACTCTGGGCTAAGGACAACGACCGCTACGCCCGCGGGTGTCCTGGCATTGGCGTCGGCGCGGCTGAGTGGCTGGTCGCCAGGGACCCGATGCTGGTCGGGGCCGACAATATTTCAGTGGAAGTAAATCCCAATCCGGACCCGAAAGTCTCGCTCCCAATCCATCAGATCATGCTGGTGGTAAACGGCATTCACCTGCTGGAGAACCTGAAGCTCGACGAGCTTGTGGCGAAGCGTGTTTACGAGTTCGCGTTTATCATGCAGCCGCTGAAGATTCAGGGCGGCACAGGCTCGACCGTCGCCCCTATCGCCGTGCGTTGAGCGAGGCGAGGTAAGACGCCTGAGAGGTTCACCGCCAATCTCCCTGCAACACGAAGCCGCCCCAGTAATAGGGCGCGCCCCAACGCCCTTCTCGCCACATCTCTTGTTGCGTGGCGCGCAGCGCGGCGGCAGGCGTCATGGCTTGAGGGCCCAGAATCCGGCGATAGAACCGGCTCATCATCTCGGCCGTGGCCTGATCCTCGATTGACCAAAGTGTGACTATCACTCGAGCGGCGCCGGACGACAGGAATCCACGCGTCAGACTCAACAACCCCTCCCCGGGCGCATCCTTACCCAGGCCGGTGCGGCAGGCGCTGAGGACGACCAGTTCCGCCGAGAGCCTGAGATGATGAATGTCCTGCGTCGATAACAATCCGTTGAGCGGCCGCCCCCGTTCGTCGACCTGCGAGAGCGCTATGGCCGACAAATCTGGATTCTCCGAATTGATGACGGCATGCGTGGCGAAGTGAATAAAGCGATATTCGCCGAGCGCGGGGTCGAGCGCCGCTTCGCGGCTGGCGGCGAAGTTGCTGACGACCTTGCTGTCGCCGACCAGCGAGGCGATCCGCTGCGCCTCCCAGTCGGTCGCCGAAAGGCGGCTCAGTTTTGGCAAGGCGCCCGCATTGACTGGCGAAGAATGGTCCCGGCGAGTCTCGCCTACTCGCGGCGCAGTCGAACCCCGGCGCGCAGCCAGACCCACACGGTCATCGGAGGCCGAGAAGACCGGGTCGGCAAAGACTATGACGCTGCGCTCGGCAGACTTCCGCATAGCCGTTTGCCGAGCTATCGCCGCCAGCGCCGAGGCCGAAGGAACCACGATCACTTCATGATCGGCGATCAACGGAGTATAGGATTGCGGATTGCGGACTCGTTCTGTCTCCTTGTCTCCTTGTCTCCTTGTCTCCTTGTCTCCTTGCCCTTTCGCCTCGGGCGAGGGGAGCGCGGCGAAGGGCACAAATTGCAAAGCGCCTTGAGGGGCGATGAGCAGGCGTTTTCCGGTCAATTTTGCGGCCACGGGCGAGAGCAGCATCCGGCTCAACTTCCGAGCCTCGACTTGGAATTGGACGTCCGCCTGGGCGATCAGTTCGCGGCGACGAGGCCCTCTGACGCGATTTCTCGCCGTCAACAACTCATAAACGCGATTCGCCGCCGCTTCGATCTCGGCGCGTTTTGGCAGGAAATAACTTTCGACGCCGGTCGAGGTCACCAGCCAGAGAAAGCTGCGGTCGTTTTCGGCGTCTCCGGCGGTACCGAGCGCATATTCGAGCAGGACCGTATTTTCGTCGAGCAACCGCCGTTGAATTTCATCCACGCGCAGCGGCCGCGCGGCGCCGAGATCAGCGTCGCTCGCGCCCGCGCGAGCGAGCAGGTCGAGCAAATTGCGCGCCCTGGCGCGTTCGCTGACATACAACGCCTCGGCGGCATGGCCGGCGCCCGGCTCAATACCTTCCAGGCGCATCAGCATGTCGATGTAAACTTCGTAGAACTCCTGCATCTGCGCGAAGTAGTCGATGCGAAGGCGATTAAGGCGTTCATTGTCGTTTTTCTTTTGAGGCGAGTCGTCGTCTTCAGTCCTGACCGATTCGACGATCTCCACTCCGCGCCTGATCAGGTCGGTCCCTTCCTGCAACTCGCCTGCGCGTCGCGCCAAGACTGCGAGGCCGAAGCGCGCGCCAGCCTCGCCATAACGGTCATTCGAAGCCAGGCTGATTTTAAGCATTTCATGAAACCGCTCCTTGGCCGTCGCATCCTCTTTCAGCCTGATGTCGACCCAGCCCAGATGCCTCAGCGCGTCGATCTGACCGCCGATGTCTTTGCTTACACGCATCGTCTGAAGCGCCTCTTCCAACATCGCGCGCGACTCATCGTAGCGTTCCAGGCGAAAGTAGGCTTTCCCCAGACCGATGCGTGTGAGGGCTGCGAGTATCGTTTCTTTCGCCTCCAGCCGCAGGCGTAGCGATTCTTTGAAACTCTCAAGCGCCAACTGATTCTCTTTGCGCCCGATGCGCACATATCCGATGCCGTAATGTATCTGCGCCGCGCCGGCTCCGTTCATCATCCTCTGTCGCGCTTGCAACGACTGCTCGAAGTTTTCCAACGCCCGATCCAGGGCGCCGAGATAATAGTAGCTCCACCCCATGCCACCCTGCACGATGGCTATTCCGACGGCGTCCTTCGCGTCCCGCATCAATTCGAGAGCGCGCTCGAAAACGCTGATCGCCATCTGGTTGGCTCCCAACGAGCGATAACACAACCCGGCTACGTATAGCGCCAGGCCCTCTTCGTACGTGGCGCCGACCTCATTCCAGAGCGAACCCGCCGTTTCATATTTCTCCGCCGCCCGCCGCAGCGCGTCAGTTGCGTTTTGCGCCCTCAAATCCCCGGCCTCAACGACCAGCTTTTCAGCCGCGATCCGTTTCTCGTCCGAAGAAATCGCGGCGCGCGGCTCATTCAACGTGACTCGGTATCGCCCGGGATTCGATTCGTCCCTTCTCGACTGGATTTGCAAGCGGTAGACGCCCGAACTCGGCGCGATCAGCGAGGCGTTCTCCGGGCCGTACATGCCGTTCACACGATCGACACTCGTCAGCCGCTCGCCGCCTGGACCGAAGATTGTCACAACTACATCGATCCCTCGCTGTTCGACGGCGGCCAGAACAAACTGCCCCGCTCCCAGAGTGAATGAGAAGCAACGTTTTTCGCCGCCCGACAATTCCTGATCGATCGCTTTGGCGATAGGGATCGTCTCACAGGGGTCGGTTTGCGCGGGGGAAGATTGCGCCGCCGACGCCTGGAGCGGCCCTCGGAGCGCAGGCATCCCTGCTTGCGGGTTTCCAGCAAGGACTGACCGTCCGAAGCAAGCAGGCAAGGATGCCTGCGCTCCCAGGGCCGCTCCCAGGCACGCCAGTAATAAAATCAAGGCCCGCAGCCAGGTTTTTGCGATAAATCGAACCATAGCTTTGTATTGAGAGACGCCCCGACCTATCGGGCGCCGATAATTACATCGTAAAAAGCGGGGGCCTCGCCTTTGCGCCAAAGCCGGAGACGGTACCTTTTTTGGGAGACTCGACGCAGATCGAGCGTCACTTGGAGTTTGGCGCCATCAGGACTGTAAGCGGAGTTCGACAATAAAGGCCGTCCGAACGCGTTAATCAGGCTGACATTATATTTTCCGGGAACTCCGGTCTCCGGTAAGCGCAAGACCAGGCTTGCGCGCGTGGCGGGTAAAGAAATGACCTTTTCTCCTGGCGGCGCTTCATCCGGCTCTCCCGACGATTTGGCGCCCTCTCTCCCGGACGTCTCTTCACTCGCAGGGGTCAGTCTTTCCATCTGCGACCGGCGGAAGACCTGGTAATTATCCAAATCGACGTCAATGGTCTCGGCGCCCGGCGCGGGAATCCCCAATAATTTCCAAGACCCGGCAATCGTCCGACCATTACCTGTCGGCTTCGGAATCGTGGCGATTGCGACGGCGGCCGGATTCGCCGTCGACTCTCCAGTCCCGCCGGCCCCGGCGTCGGACGGTGTCGAACTCGCTATTTGGCCGGCTTCTGGCGCGAAATTGCGCAAAATCAATATGCCGATGAAGATTAAGGAGAGCGACGACAAAATCAAAATCACAGGCGCCAGCGCCGTCGCCGAACGCTTCGAGGCGAAAATTAAGACCAGCCGCTTCCTCCATGCGGCTTCGTCAGGCGCCGGCCTGCTTTGCGCCAGCGCCTGACGATATTCGCCGAAACATTCCGAACACTCGAACAGGTGCTCGCGCAAAGCCTCATCGGGGGCCTGGCAGCTCATCACTACCTTGATAATCTCGCCGGGAGGCGGACAGCCGAGCCGCTGTAGATTTGGAAAGCGCGCGGCGTAATATCGCCGCGCAAGCGACGCCAGCTCTTCAGCATCCAGATCCCTAATATTGTTCCCTTCTGTCTCCATTTGTGACTGCTACCTTTCTCGTAGAAAAACGCGGAAAGTTCCTGCCTCACAGTCCGCAACTTACATTGAAGCGATCTTCAACGCAGAGGCCGCAAACTCCACAGGCGTTACGCCGATGTAGCCACTACCGGCGAGAAGGCTCACGCCTTCCATTTCAATGTTAATTGCCCCGTTTTCGTCCCGATCATGTTCGGCGCCACAGTCCGGACATTTCCACACTCGATCTGACAACTGTAGATCGTTCTTGATATATCCGCACGCGTGACACCGTTTCGAGGACGAAAAGAATCGTCCCACTTTCTGCAATATCCCCCCAGCCTCTCTTGTCTTGTATTCGAGTTGATTGATCGCCTGACCGACCCCGGCGTCGTGCGTCGATTTCCCAGCAAGCTGAACCCATCCCTTCAGGCATAGGTCTTCAACGCACACGATTGAGAAGCTCTTCGCCACTTGGCTGGTGAATTTATGCAGAAAGTCGTTCCTCAGATTCGAGACGCGTTCGTGGGCTCGCGCGATCTTCAGCTTCCATTTCTTTCGATTGTTCGAGCCTTTCTTCTTTCGAGCCAGTCCCCGCTGAAGCCTCTTCAATTTGCCCTCAGCCTGCCGGTAATGAGCTTGGGTTTCGCTCCTATCGCCATTGCTGAGTGTGGCAAATGTGGATAAACCGAAATCTATCCCGACGCTTCTTTGCGGACTCGCTACAGGTCGAGCGACATGCTCAACCTTAACTGTGACTGTCAAATACCATCTCCCGGCTCGTTCCTTGATCCGCCCATTCAGAATACGGCCATCGAACCGGAGCGCTTCGGCCATATTCACGTCGCCGAGCTTCGGGACATAAACCGTATGACCGGAGACCGAAAACTTATCGTTATTCAACCCGAAGCCGCCGATCTTTTTGCTCCGCTTGCGCGGCCCCGGAAATTTCACTCTCGACTTCGGATTCGCTCCTTTCGTCTTGTAGTAGGTATTGATCGCTTGGCGAAGATCGGAGATCGCCACTTCAGCGGCGCATTTCGTGACCTCTTGAACAAAGGGGAATTCAGTCTCGATCCTGGCTCGAAACTCTTTCTTGATCTCATTCCAGTCAATCTCTTGCCCGGCGGCTTTACGTCGCTTGTATTCCTCCAAGGCCCAATTCCAGGCAAAGCGGGCGACGCCAGAAGCGCGATAGAAATAAGCTTCCTGTGGCGATGTCGGATTGAGCCTGATTTTATGAGCCTTGATCATCTTTGAGAGCCTGTTGAATATGTAATCATAGCTTCCACGTATTAGCACATAATTCTATGAAATCAGGAACTAGCTCGAATCTCCATTGATTAAGCGTTGGCGGCTCACGCCTGTTAAAACAGCGCGCTAATTATAAGAATGCAAAAAGTTCAAAAACAAGGTTGGGGGATCTAAGGTCGCCGAGATGCTAATACGCTACGCGGCCTGGCGCAGTAACGAAAAGTGACGCATCGTCCGCCGATGATGCGCCGGATACGCCGCGCTGAATGCAAGAGATTGTCCACGCCACGCGCTAAACCAACCCAAGCTACATTGAGACAAGCAACGGCGCAGCGCCGAGAGCCGATCGCTACCGCTCCCGGCGCTGCGTCAATGTCGCCTGGTTCGATTTAGATCAGCGTGGTCTTGCCTTGACCGCCCTACAGCAATCACGCAAGACCTACGCTGATCATGGGCATAACCAATCCCAGAGATAGAGCCGCGCCTCCTTTGAAAACCGCGCGCCGTCCCCCCCACAGCCTAAGCGCCGACCGCGATTACCGCGGCCTGGGCCTGAGCTGCTGGCTGATACATAAGAAACACCGGCTGAGGGTAACGGCCAAGGACGCACGGCTGCCGCCGCTGACGCGCTACAGACTTCATGCGGCGCCAGGCTCTATCTCAGCGAAGGGCCTTATGATGACCCTTCATGATATAGAGGGGTTGAGAAGCGCAAAATGCCATCCGGTTTGCAAAATTTTTTTCGCTGCGGGAAGTGGTATTTGCACGCCTGTGGATTGCGTCAGGCAGAACGTGATACCCTACGAGCGTGCTCGAATGAAACGGCAAATTCGGCGCGAAAATGTTAAAGGGATCGTTTGTACATAAAACTGGGGAAGGGAAAATAATCGCGCATAGGGATCCAAGGCGGCGCTTTGCTTCTTTTGCGCTCTCGCTGGGGCTGCTGTTTACGGGGTCGAGCGGCGCGATTTTCGCTCAGGCTGAGGGAGGGAATAAGCGGCGTGAGGCCCACAAACGTCGCCTGGAAAAGGAGCGTGAAGCCCACAAACGTCGCCCGGAAAAGGAGCGTGAAGCCCGCAAACGTCGGCCGGAAAAAGAGCGTGACACACGCAAACGCGGACGGGGGAACGGTTTAAGTAGTTCGAGCGCGCGCGCTGAATCGGAAAGAGAGCCTGAGACTCGCAACCGCGCATTTGAGACGGCGCCAGATGGGCGTACGAGGTATTTGGAATGGCGGCATGATGATCGCAAACGCGATGCGGAGTCAGGGCGCGAGGCTCGCAAGCGTTATGAAGAGACGAAGCGGGAGGCCATCAAGCGAAGGCGGGGATGGATTAGAGAGGAGAACGCGAAGCAATCGTTATTTCCCCGTCAACCGGAGAGGAGAGAGAGAGAGAGATTTCCCATCCTTCCAAAGGACGCGAGGCAATCGTTGTTCCTCCAGCGCCCGGAAACCTTCAAGCGAAAGCGAGAATGGATTAAAGAGGCTCGAAAGCTGCGCTAGAAAAAAATGTCGAAACGCTATCTTCGGGACTTGAACTCCATGCCCTCCAAATCTATCTTCAGCCGCTTCAACCCTACGCCCATATTGCGCAGACCGTAGAGTCTGCTTTCTGGCACCTTGAGGCTGGAGACTAAAACCTCGCTTACGCCGTGCGAACTAATCAGTCCTGGCAGGTCGTCGCTGCTGAAGATTCGATAGCCCCGCAGCAGCCTCCCGGTCTTCCGGGCGTCATCGTCGATGAATCCGACCGGCTGGTAACAGTATGCCGGATTATTCATCAACTCCCTGATCAGGATCTCGCCGCGATCTCCAGCGCCGTAAATCAACACAGGCCTGGCGTCGGGGGCAGGTTGTATTTGTCCGGCGATCAACGCCGCAATCAGCCGGAACGAGACGCGGCTAGCCCCGACGAAGACGAACAGCAGCACGCCGTTGAGGATGAAGACAGCGCGCGACGGCCCGTGGAACTTGTAAAAGAACAATACGGCCAACCCGCAGATGGTTGACCCGACGAAGACCGCGACGGCCAGGCGGGCCAATTCGCCGACTCCGGCGTAGCGCCAGATTCCTTCGTAGACTCCGCCGATCAGAAAGGACAATATCTGAATCGCCACGAGCGGCGGCAGAGTCCTGATGAAAATCGCGATCTGCTCACCGGGCATGTCGCCGTCGAACCTGAGTAGGTAGGCGCTGTAATAGGCCAGCGCCACCAGAACGGTGTCGAGCAGGATTTCAAAAATCCGCCTGCGGTGCGAAAAGTTTCCGAACGGATCGACGAACGTTCCGCTCACGACCCCTTGATTCGAGACCCGGCCATGCTCGTAAAAGCCCACTTTGCCCACATAGAGTCCGATGAACAGGACGCTCAACGCGAACCCCACGATCAACGCCAGGGCGCCCCAAATCGCCATCTGCCTGACCGCCAGGGCCAGCGCGCCCGACAGAGCGGCGAACAGATACAATAACAGCGTCGCGCGACGCTCAGACATCCCCAGCGCGACCAGCCGGTGCGACGTGTGATCGCGCCCGCCTTGCGAGACGGGGCGGCCGGACAGTTTGCGCGTCACCGCAACCACCATGGTGTCGAAAATCGGGATCGTCAGAATCAACACGGGAGTCGCCAGCACCGAGACCAGGTTCCGCGCCCGCCCGAAATCGCTCAATAACGCGATTCCGCTCAGCGCGAAGCCGAGGAACATCGAGCCGCAATCACCCATAAAGATCGAGGCTGGATTGAAGTTGAACCGTAGGAACCCCGTGATCGCCCCGGCCAGGATCAACGGCAGCGCGGCCTCCGTAGTCTGCCCATTGACCAGAAATGTGATTGCTAGAAAGGCGCAGGCGATCAGCGAAATCCCGCCCGCCAACCCGTCCATGTTGTCCAGCAGGTTGATCGCGTTCGTGATTGCGACCAGCCAGAAGATCGTGAGGAAATCGGCGCCCCAACTCGTCCAGATCATTCCGGGCAGACGCAGCCCTCCGAAGACCACGATCGAAGCGGCGACCACCTGCATGACGAGTTTGACGTAGGGCTTGAGCTGTCTTATGTCATCGACGATCCCGACGCCGAACAATAGCGTGGCCGCGATCAGTATAGGATAGGCTCGTGAAAGGTCGGGCGCGAAAAGGAAACATCCGATGACGAACGCCAGGTATATTGCGATTCCCCCCATCAAAGCAGTGGGCCTGCTGTGCCAGCGATCTCTCCGGGGAACGGCGACTATCCCCAACTGATGAGCCCAATGTCGAACCAGGGATGTAAATATCAAACTAAGCGCCGCCGTGACGGCAACGCCCACACCAAGCCTTACCATAGTTTCTCCCAGCGGGACCGACATTCATCGCTTAAGGCTTGTTGGTAACAGTACCGGGAGCGGTAGCGACCGGTCGCTTGTTGAGCCGGTCGCTACCGCTCCCGGTACTGTACCTAGGGATAGGGAGTTTGCAGATTTAACGGTGGGAGTATCAAAGGCGCGTGACGCGTACCGCCCGCATGATCACGCCGCCAATTCAGAGCGATGGTAATCTATCACACTTTCCAAAATTTCGTCCAAATCGAACGTCGGCTGATAGTCAATAAGTTTGTGTATCTTGGAGAGGTCGGGGACGCGCCGCAGCATGTCCTCGAATCCCTCCTCGTAAGCCTGATCGTAAGGCACAAAGACGGTCTTGGAATCGGAGCCGGTCAATGATTTGACCCTCTCGGCCAGTTCGAGAACCGTCACTTCCCTGTCACTGCCGATGTTGTAAACCTCCCCGACGGCCTTCTGGCTCTCGATCAACCTGATCAGCGCCCCGACCACGTCCGAAACGTGCGCGAAGCATCGGCTCTGAGAGCCGTCGCCGTAAACGGTGATGTCTTCGCCCTTGAGCGCCTGCTTGACGAAATTGGGGATGACCATCCCGTAGCGCCCGGTCTGGCGCGGGCCGACGGTGTTGAAAAGGCGCGCGATGACGGTCGGAACCTTCTTCTCTTTCCAATAGGCGATGGCCAGGAACTCGTCAATCGCCTTGGAGCAGGCGTAACTCCACCGGCCCTTGTCAGTCGCCCCCATCACCAGATCGTCGTCCTCGCTGAACGGAACGCGGTCGCGCTTGCCGTAGACCTCGGAAGTCGAGGTGATCAGAACCCGCTTGCATTTCTTGGCGGCGAGATGGAGCACGACCTCCGTGCCGCGGACGTTGGTCTCGATCGTCTTGACGGGGCTTTCGACTATCAGCCTGACGCCGACCGCCGCCGCCAGGTGATAAACCGCGTCGCACAGGTCGACCAATTCGGCCATCAGGTGATGGTTCGTCACCGAATCCAGATAGTAATGGAATTTCGATAGCCCCTTGATCCGCCTTATGTTCTCCATAGAGCCGGTCGAAAGGTCGTCGATGATGTAAACCTCGTCGCCGCGATTAAGGTGCGCTTCGGCAAGATGCGATCCGATGAACCCGGCGCCGCCTGTGATCAAAACTTTCATTTTATTTTCCCTTCTCCTGAATAGGACTTATAGGACTTATAGGACTTATGGGACTTATAGGAGGTCCTATAAGTCCCATAAGTTCTATGAGTCCTATTTCGCCATCAAATTACAATAGAGATTTTCGATATCGCCGATCAACCGCTCTTTCGACAACCTCGACAAGACGAATGCGCGGCCACGCTCTCCCATCTCGCGCCGCAGACGGGGGCGTTCGATCAAATACTTCAAGCCGTTCGTGAACGCTTGGACATCGCGGCTCGGGGCGGTCACCCCATGATCCCAAACTGTGAATCCGTCCAGAGTCTCCCGGCGGCGACCCATCAGATCGGCCACGCCGCCGACCTCGGTCGAAGCCACCGCGCAGCCGCAGCCCATCGCCTCGATCAGCGTCAGAGGCGTGCCTTCGTTCAACGAGGTCAGCGCCGCGATGTCGAAATCGGCGTAAAGCGAAGCCGCGTCTTCTCGGAACCCGGTGAAGATGACGCGTCCGTCCATGCCGGCGGCCCGCGCCTGCGCCTCAAGCTCCGCGCGCAGATGACCGTCCCCCACGATCACAAAAGCCGTCCCGGCGGCCTTCACTTTCGGCGCCGACTCGATCAGCATCGCGTGATTCTTGATTTCGCATAATCGCCCGACGACGCCCACCAGAACGTCATCGGCGCCGATCCCGATCTCTCTTCGAAACCGCCCCCTTCGGGAATCGATCTCGTCGAGATCGATTCCGAGAGGAATGACCGTGAACTGATCGAACCTTCCGACTTTGAACGCGCGACAGATTTCGTCGCGCTGCCGCTCGCTTATGGCGACGATTCGATCTGCGCAGTGCCTGGCCAGCGCGCGTTCGATCGCGATAAATATTCTTGTCTTCCCCGCGCCGTAATAGCTGTGGAAGATGTGGCCGTGATAGGTGTGAACAATTCCGAGCCGGCGCGGGCGCAGCCTGAGCGCCGACGGAGTCAGCCATTTGTAGATCGTCGCCGCCACGCGCCCTACGGCCCCGGCCTTAGCCTTGTGCGTGTGGACGATGTGTGGTTTCAGCCGAAACAGCGCGCGCAGGATTTTGAAGATCACGACGACGTCGCCGAGACTCAATTCGCGGCTCATCTCTTCAATAACTATCGGCTCCACGCCGGCGGCCCGCGCGAAATAACTCATGTCGCCCTCGCTCTCGGGGACGACTCCGGTGATGAGCGTCGTCTCGAACCGCCCCGGATCAAGCCCGGCCGTCAACCACGTGACGTGTTTTGCCGGGCCGCCGACGTTGAGCCGGTCGATGATTCTGACGACGCGTATTCGCTCCATCGCTCTGTCAAAGTAGCCACAGAGCCACCGCAGGCGCAGAGAAGATGCAGAAAAAAATGCGTCCACATTGATCTTTCTGGTTTCCCCTCTGTGCCTGTGGTGGCTCTGTGGCAAAGCCTTCATCCTAAAGTTGTGCGCTCTGGTTTAGATAAATTCGCGATGCCATAATTCCAGCATCAACAGATTCCAAAGCTGAAACGAATGGTCGGCGCGCCGTTCCAGGTGCTCGTCGACTAACCGCCTGACCTCCGACTCGCGGAAGTATCCGCGCTCAAGCGAGCGCGGCGAGAGCAGCGCGTCGCGCAGCAGATCGCGCAGCGGCCCTCGGAACCATTGCCCGACCGGAACGCCGAATCCCATCTTGCGCCGGTTGACGTTCTCCGGCGGCAGAAGATCAGCGAACGCGCGTTTGAGCAGACTCTTCAATCTGCCGCCGCGAAACTTGATTTCGACCGGCAGGCGCGCGGCGAACTCCATCGCCTCGTGATCCAGAAAAGGCGAACGCGCTTCAAGGCTGTTGGCCATCGAAGCGACATCGACCTTCACTAACAGGTCGTAAGGCAGATACGACGCGACATCGACGGCCATCGCGGCGTCAATCGGGTGAAGTGGCGGGTGAAGTGGGAGATGAGGCGGCGTCGATCCGTCAAACAGCGCCTTCAAGCGCTCGGGTAAAAACTTTGCGATGTACATGTGTGGCGCGAGTTGTTTTCTCGCGCCCGTGGCGCCGTCACAAAGCGCGAGTAAACTACTCGCGCCACACTTCATTACTTCCCCCACGTCGCTCAGCAATACGCCGCCATGGCCCTTCAAGAGGCCGATGAATTCCGGGCTGTACAACCTGGTCTTGGCCTCGTCCTGGAACGTCTTCAGCCAGCGCGGATAGCGTTCGGCCATCGGTTGCGACGCCACGGCCAGGAATCGGCGCGCCCGTCGCGCGCGGCTCTTCGGGTCTATCGAATCGGGAATGACGCGGCAGAGAGCGCGCGCGGCGACGGCGGCGCCGGGGACCGAGCGCATGCGCTCGGCCAGGTGATTCGCCAGATAGCGATCGTACCCGGCGAAGCTCTCGTCGCCGCCGTCGCCGTTCAAAGCCACGGTCACGTGACGGCGGGTCATCTGCGCCACGTAAAAAGTCGGTATCGCCGACGAGTCCGCGTAAGGCTCGCCGTAATGCCTGACCAGTTTGGGCAATATCGAGAGCGCGTCAGGCTCGACTATGAATTCGTGATGGTCGGTCTCCCAGCGCTCGGCGATTCGCCGCGCGTGCGCGGTCTCGTCGTAGGCGGATTCGTTGAACCCGATCGAGAATGTCTTGACCTTCGCGCCCGAGAGCTGCGCCATCAGCCCCACGATGACGCTCGAATCGACGCCGCCCGACAGAAAGGCGCCGAGCGGAACGTCGCTGATCATACGCAGCCGCACGGCCTCGGTCATCTTCTCGCGCAAGACCTCGCAGGCCTCGTCTTCATCGATGCGGAGTTTGGGTTCGTAATCGAGAGCCCAGTAGCGCTCGATTCGTTTTTCAAACCCCGTCTGTTTCAGATCGAGTGTCAGGCAGTGGGCGGGCGGCAATTTGTAAATGCCTTTGAATGCGGCCCTCGGCGCGGGGACGTAGCCGTAGCTCAGGTAAGCGTCAATCGCCGGCGGATCGACTTCGCGCGGAACGCGCTCGTCGGCCAGCAGCCCTTGCAACTCCGAGGCGAAGAGAAATTGGTCGCCGAATTGCGCGTAGAAGAGCGGCTTTTTGCCGACGCGGTCCCGCGCCAGGAAGAGCCGCCGCCGCCGCCGATCCCAGATTCCGAAGGCGAACATTCCGCGCAGCCTGGCCAGACAATCGATACCCCATTGCTCGTAGGCGCAGATGATCGCTTCCGTATCCGTGCGCGTGCGGAAGCCGTGGCCCAGGCTCTCAAGCTCTCGGCGGAGATGCTGGAAGTTGTAGATCTCGCCGTTGAATGTGATCCGTATGTCGCCGCGCGCGTTCGACATCGGCTGGCGGCCCGCTTCGGAAAGGTCGATGATCGAAAGGCGGCGGTGCCCCAACGCGCAACGCCCGTCCGACCAGACGCCCCAGGCGTCAGGGCCGCGATGAGCCTGGGCGTCGATCATCGGCCTCAAGCGAGACTCGAGCGATCCGCCGGTATCTGAAACTATTCCGGCAATCCCACACATAAGCGAGGATAGAGGATCGAGGATCGAGGATCGAAGATAGAGGATCGAAAATCGAGTCGTCGCGATTCTAGCGATCCTCGATCCTCGATCCTCGATCCTCGATCCTCGATCAGCGGCATTCGGAATAAAACCTATCGAGGGCGATGATCATCGCCTCTCCGACCATCCGCTGCGTCTTCCAATGCGTGCGCCACCAGCTCCGGGTCAGCTCTTCCCTGTCTTCCGGCGAGTAGCTCACGGCAAGGGCGATGCCCTCTCTTTCGAAAAATCTGCGGGCCAGGTTATCGGTATAGCGGCTGTCTTCAGGGTAAGTGACATACTGAGCGCTTTTCCATCCATGGTCTTTCACGAACTCCACGATCCTCGGGGCCTGCGCGCCGCCGCAAGGCGCGAGCGGCAATCGCAGCGAGATGACATCATCGGCTTGTACGCCCTGCGAGACCAAACTCTCTCGCACGTAATCGCTCGGATAGAGTTCCCATGAGATCTGCGAGTCGAAGCAAACGATCTTGCGCGCCACACCCCGCCGGTACAAATCAATGACGTATTTATCCCCCGCCGAATGTTTGGACATCGCGCCGTAAAGTATGACATCCGATTTCGCCTCGCTCGCCGGCGCGATCAGCAATGCCGGCAAAGCGAAGAAGAGCGCGGCGCAACCGACCGCCAGGAGACCTAGCGAAATCAACGCGCGACGCGCCCATCTTTTCCCCCATCTTTTCTTTGGATTCATCATTGCCATCCGCCCACCAGCGTGTTTGCCCACGAAGCGAATTCGCGCACGGTCACATAGACGTCGTCCCGGCGCGACCACCAGGCGCGAGGCGTCCATTCGGGAGAACCTGTCGGCACGGGCGCCGAATAAAAGCTGCGGCCTGGCGCCGCCCTCTCGACCGTGTACGTCGCCCGCCGCGAATGAAACGCCGAGGTGACGATGATCGCCGAATTCCACCCGCGTTCGCGCATCAGATCGTCCAGCGCTCTGGCTTCCGCGCGAGTGTTTAGGGTTTCGCAGATCATGTATATCTTTTCTTCGGGCACGCCCAGACTCATCACGTAAATCCGCGCCGCCTCGCCGGTGTGAAAGCCCCAGGCGTAGCTCATCCCGCTGACGACGACCTTGTCCGCCCAACCCTGGCGCCAAAGCTCGGCGGCCCTCTTCTCGCGGTTGCAGCGATAGTCTCCCGCTAGCGCGACGATCACATCGGACTTGACGAGCCTGTCTTCTCGAATCAACCCTTCCGCCGCCTTGTTGAGCAGAACAGGCGTCAGGAAATAGACGGCCAACAGGCAGGCGAGTGCGACCGCTCCTCTTCGCGCGAGCTTTGACTGCTTGAAAATATTCAGGGAGGTCAGGGTCATATTTCATATGTCATATTTCATATGCCATATGGCATATGAAATATGACATATGGCATATGAAATATGAAATTATGATCCCACCGGTTTGCGTCCAGTCGCGCACCATCCGTAATTCGGCCTGACGACCGTCTCTTCCAACCCCGCGCGCCGCAACCATCCCTCGATCTCGTCGCGCGTGTAGCGGAATTCTATCGGCGCAGACAGGCGGTCGAACTGATCGTTGACGCAAACGCGAAACGGGTATTTGGCGTATTGCTTCATCGGCATGCGTTCGGCAATCCCATTCAACCCCGCCGCGAGGAGCAATTGATAAGGCCAGACGAAGCCCGCGAACGCAATCGCCGCGGCGGGGAAAGACAAGCCGTAAAGCAGCCGGTGTGGAATGCGCGTGGCGCCTCGGCGGGCCAATGTGACCAGAGAGAGCAATGCGCGTTTGACCGGCTGATTCTCGGGCTTCCAATAGAGGTAGATGTGAATCCACCCGCCCGGTTTTACGTATCGCAGCAGATTGCGGAACGCAGACTCCGGGTCCGGCAGATGGTGCAGCACGCCGATGGAATATACCAGGTCGAAGATCTCAGGCTCGAACGGCAATTGGTGGATGTCGGCTTGCGCGACGCGCACGTTGTCCAGGCTCTGGTTGTTAGCTTTCGCGACATCGACCGCAGGGCCGATGTCGACGGCCCAGACCTCGGCGCCGTTCTTCGCGGCGTAATAGGCGTGACGCCCGCCGCCGCATCCCGCGTCCAGAACGCGTCTCCCCCGGAAAGATTCCGGGGTGTGCGGCGACATGTAGTCCCAGAAGTTACTCTCCCACTCGGCGCGCATTTCCGGGAAACGGCTCCACTCGAACCCGAAGCTCCTGGCCGTCTCCACGCGCAGCCGGTCAATCTGTGTGAGATCGGCAGGCGGATTCCCGCCTATCGCCTGCCGCATCGCCGAGGAGATCATCCGTGGAATCCCGTTCACCACCGGAAAGGTTTCGGCGCAGCTCGGACAGCCCAGCGTGACCTCCGGCGATTGCGCAGATATCAAATCTCCCCGGCAGATAGGGCACTTCAAAGATTGAAGATCGAGGATCGAAGATCGAGGATCGAGGATCGCCCTACGCGCCATGACGCGCCCCTCGACCCTCCATCTTCGATCCTCGATCCTCAATCCGCAATCCGCAATCCGCAATCATTGGGCCGCTCTCAACGCCAGATTATTTTCCAACACGAGCGCGTCGAAGCTCGCGCCTTTGAACGTCCTGATCGCGTCTCGTGGGCTGCAAACGATCGGCTCCTGAATGTTGAAAGACGTGTTGAGCAGAGCCGGGACGCCCGTCAACCGCCCGAACTCTTTGATCAAATTCCAGTATCGCGGATTGGTCGCGCGGCTGACGGTCTGAGGGCGCGCGGTGTTGTCGACGTGAACGACGGCGGGGATGCGCTCGCGCTGACCTTCGGCCACAGTGAAGACGGTCACCATAAACGGGTCGCGGCGGCGGACGCCGAATATCACCGCGCTAGATTCTTCCAGCATCGAGGGCGCCAGCGGCCGGAACCATTCGCGCAGCTTGACCTTCTTGTTGAGCAGCTCGCGCATATCGGCGCGGCGCGGGTCGGCGAGGAAGCTGCGATTGCCTAGCGCGCGCGGCCCGAATTCCATCCGCCCCTGAAACCACCCGACGATCGCCCCGTCGGCGATCAAGCGCGCGACGCGAGGCAGCAACTCTTCATCCGGCGCCGTCTCGAATCTCAACCCGGATTCGCGCAGAGCGTCGGCGCATTCTTCATTACTGAATGACGGCCCCCAGTAGGCATGATCCATCTCGAACACGCGCCGATTCTTCAGAATCATGTTGTGAGTCAGGAAGGCCGCGCCCAACGAACAACCCGCGTCGCCGGCGGCGGGTTGAATGAAGACCCGTTTGAACGGAGATTCGTTGATGATCCGCCCGTTCATCACCGAATTGAACGCGACGCCGCCCGCCAGACACAGGCTCTCTTCTCCCGTCTGTTTATGCAGCCCTTCGAGCAGGTGGAGGACGACGTCTTCCAACACCTTCTGCGCGCTGGAGGCGATGTTCTGGTGACGCTCGCCTATCGGCTCGTCCGGGCGACGGGGCGGGCCCAGGGCGCAGATGATCTCGTCGCTGAATTGATAGCGCTTGGCCAGGTGATGGTCGAGCGTGCGAATGTTGACGCGGAAATCGTAATTGCCGTTCGTGGTCAGGACGCGATTGGAAAAGAAGTCGTAATATTCAGGCTCGCCATACGCCGCCAGTCCCATCACCTTCCACTCATCGCCGCCGAACATGTCGAAGCCCAACAGGTTGGTCACTGCCGAATAGAACTGGCCGAGCGAATGCGGAAGCTTGATCCGCTTCAACGGCTGAATCCGCGTCCCCTGCCCGCGAGAGAAGAGCGTGGTCGTCTCTTCGCCTGTCCCGTCCAGCGTAAAGATCGCCGCGCTCTCGAAGGGCGAAACCAGAAACGCGCTGGCCGCGTGGCACAGGTGGTGCTCCAGATAACGAAACCGAAAACCGCTGGGCCCGTAACGCCGCCTGATCATCCGCGGGTATTTGAGCATGCCCAAGTAACTGTCGCTGACTTGCGCGACGCCGCGATCGACGCGCGCGCGGAACATATCCATCGAGATGGCCAGCGACTTCAGAGCCTGCGCGGCCTTGCGGCCCAAAATCCACGGCTTCCAGTAGAGCGAAACGTGTTCGACATCGCCGATCCCGATCCCGGCCTGATTCAGACAGAATTGCAGGGCGTTATACGGAAACCCGCTGTGATGCTTGACGCGCGAGAAACGCTCCTCCTCGGCGGCGGCGACCAGCTTGCCGTCACAGACCAGCGAAGCCGCCGCATCGCCAAGCGTGGTCAAGCCTAAAATATACATACAACAATCAGACGCTTGAAAACGGCGCTAGCCTTTTGAGTGCGGGACCGAGCGGAGGCGCCCCAAAGGCTCCGCCGATCTGATTTACGCGCAGGCCTCACTTAACTGAAGACTGTGCAAATTAAAGTTGAATGCAATCAACTATTTGAATCCTGCGCATAAATCGGGAGACGCCTGGGTACGCATCGCTTCCAGCGTGCAGTCTCGGGGATGCCGCCCATTGATTCTCGAATACGCCTCCTGCCAAGACTGCACGCTGGAAGCGATGCGTACCCAGGTTTTCGCCAATCAATGTATTGATTGCACAGTGGTTTTATTTGCACACGCTTCACTTAACTAAACGAAGGCTCTCCAACTCCGCGGTCGCCTGGGCCACCTTGTCGCTGGCCTCCTGCCGCTTCACCCAGTCGAGCAGTTCGGGTATGCCCTGCTCAAGCTGAGCCTTCGGCTCGTAGCCGAGCAGCGAGCGGGCGCGTGTGATGTCGGCCACACAGTGGCGAATGTCGCCTTCGCGGTATTTGCCCGTGATCTCAGGCTCGATTTCTTTGCCCAACCCCTCGGCCAACATCTTCATTACTTGTTTGACCGAAGTCGCCTTGCCCGTGCCGACGTTGACGGCCTGGTAATCGGCGCGGTCGGTTTCGAGCGCCAGCAGGTTTGCCTGAACGATGTCGCTGACGTGAACGAAATCGCGCGTCTGTTCGCCGTCTTCGAAGACCATCGGCTTCTGGTCGTTCAACAGCCGCGAAGAGAAGATGGCGCAGACGCCGGTGTAAGGATTCGACAGCGCCTGGCGCGTCCCGTAAACGTTGAAGTAACGCAGCGCGACTGTCGGTATGCCGTAAGCCCGCCCGACGACCAGGCAGAACTGCTCCTGATCCTGCTTCGTGACGGCGTAGATCGACGTCGGGACCAGCGGCTTCTCTTCGGCGGTTCCGATCGGCGTCAAAACCGCGCCGGTTCGGGGGCAGAGCGGTTCCCACTGCCGTTCGATCAACTGGGTCGACGGACGAATCGGCGGGTAAACGGTCTCGCCGTCGGCGTTGCGATAAGCCCCTTCGCCATATATGGACATTGATGAAGCGACGATCAATTTACGAATTTGCGATCTACGCCTGACAAGGGCTTCGAGCAACACGGCCGTGCCCAGGTCGTTCGCCCTGACGAACTTCCGAATTTCATACATCGACTGGCCGACGCCGACCTCGGCCGCCTGGTGATAAACGACGTCGACGCCCTCGACGGCCTTCTCGATCGCGGCGGCGTCGCACACGTCGCCGCGAATGAACTCGGCCTCCGGGTTCAGATATTGCGGGGCGCCCGTGACATGAACCTGTGGCGCGACCACGTCCAGGATTCGCACGCGATGCCCGAGCGCGACGAGCGCGTCGACCAGATGTGACCCGATAAAACCGGCCCCGCCGGTGACTAAAATATTATGTTTCGCCATTCCTTTACTCGCTGTAAGGGTGTTTCATTTTGGCGGCCTCTTCCAACACGTCCGCCAGCCTCGGGGCATGCGCCTTCAAAGAATACTTCTCTTCCACCGTAATCCGGCCCGCGCGCGCCAGCCGTTCTCTCAACGACGCGTCTTCCAAAAGCAGGTCGAGGCATTGGACCCAATCCTCGGTCGAAGCGGCGAGAAAGCCATTCACGCCGTTCCTGATGACTTCGGTAGTCATCCCCACGGGAGATGATACACAAGGCGCGCCCGCGGCCATATACTGGATGGCTTTGAAGGCGCATTTCCCGCGCGCCCACTCGTCGTCGTGGATCGGATAGACGCCGATGTCCAGGTCTCGAAAATCTCGAATCTCCGTCTCCATATCCCAGGGGCGATTTTCCACTTTCACGCCCGGTATATGAACATCGCGCCCGGCGCCGATCACACGAAATATGAACCGGCGGCGGCGAGCGAGCCGTTGCAACGCCGGCGCGATAAGGTCCAGGTATTGCGCCGTAGAATGACTCCCGATCCATCCTACAACCGGGCCTACAACCGGGCCTACAACCGGGCCTACAACCGGGCCTACAACCGGCTTACTTATTGGCCTGGCGGCGGAATCGACGCGCGGGAGAGAGAGAGGATCGGTTCCGGCGAACAATTCCGTATCGACCACCGTGGGCAGAACCGTCACCCGGCGATTATGCCGCCGCGCGTAACTCGCCAGGTATTCATTGCCCGCAATGACGTGGGCGCTCATCGCCAGAATCCGCGACGACTTCGAGGGGCATTTCAGCCATGAGGCGAACCGGCCGTAAGTCGGGCTGACATAGGAAACGAAGAGCGCGTCGTCGAAATCGAAAACCATCGGACAACCAGCGACTTTGCTGACCAGCCACTCGATCACCGGAGGGCCGAACAACATCGCCTCCCGCGAAACGCAAACCACGTCGAAGCGTCTCGCCCGTATCACCTCAACCAGGCGCCCCAAGACCGAGCGAGCAATTCCGGCCGTCTTACGAATGATTCGCCCGCGCTTGTAAAGCTCATGGAACAATTCGCTCGAGACGAACGGGGCGATCTCACACTCGATCCCGCGCGATTTCAGATACGGCAGGAATTGATATGCGCGATATCGCGTATTCGCCGCCTCGATCGGATTCGGCGTTAAAAACAGGACGCGCATGTCAGGTTTCAGGTTCCAGGTGTCAGTAAGAAAGCGATTTGCGCGTAGCCCTGAACCCTGACACCTGACACCTCACACCTCACACCTGTGCGACGCGCCTGAGCAGTCTCCGCGCCGCGCGCTGCTCCAAACAGGCGATCGCAATGATCAACAACCAGGGCAACGACTGCGCGCGCTGCCGGAAGATCAGTCCCACATCGCCGATTCACTCACAGACTTCGAGAGGCTTTGACCGTCTTTTCGGCTACCAGCCGGAAAAATGTAACGATCCCAGCGCCGGCCAAAATCGCGATCAGAGGATCAACCGGATGCCGGAAGCGCGGATCACCGAAGGTCGACAAACAAACGATCATTACGCCTATAACCGGCGCGCATATCAACCAGAGCGCTCGGCGCATAGCTTTCGACCTCCATAGGCGGATAAAGCCAATCAATGAGAAAGGCGTCAACGCCAGATAGACCCAATCATTCCCCCAATAAGAGAACGGGCTGAAGAAGATGGCGATTTTGCGCGGCGCCAGCCATAAGAAATGAGCCGGATGATGAGTCAACTGATAGATCGCTTCTCTGGAATAAATGCGCGACTTCGCAACCTCGCCGGCGCCTTCGTATTCGGGATATCTGGCCCGTAGATATTTGCTCTGTTCAGAATCTTCTTTCATCCACTCCCCGGGCCAAGCGCCTCGCGCCCAGGCGTTATTACCGCACCACATCTCCTGCGGCCCCTGTGTTGATAACGTAAATGCGCCCATAGTAACCAGATTGCGCGTCATCCATCCTCCAACGACGATGGAGAATGACAACAGGAAGAGAGCTGCAAATCGCCTCTTTTTTTCAAGTAGTAACCAGATGAATGGCCCCAGCGCGGCAAATATCAGGTACGCCCGGATCAGCGCGGTAAACCCAAACAACAACCCCGCCGCGCCTGCCAACATGATTGAGTCACGCCGCGAAGAGGCCACAACAATGATCAGCCCGAATACAAAGATAAGCGCGGCTGAGCTTTCACACATCAGCAACCCGGCCAATCTATTAGTCATCAGGAGCGATTCCCAGCTCAACCCGCTCAACAAAGCGATTGAAGTATCCTTCGTCAGCGAAAAGCAGAGCCAGAAGACGCCCAGAGAAGTAAGGCCGGTAATCAGCGCCAGAATCGCTCTTGCGCGGCTCCGATCATCGCCAGTCGTCCGGTAGATCAAGCTAAGTAGCAAAGGAAAACCCGGAGTCCGCCAGGCGGTCGGGGCGCCAGTTTCCAAAGTAAATCCCTGCCCGGCCAACATTCTCCTTGCCAACGAGTCGTAGAAAATCTCATCGCCGATATATGACGCGTTATTGTCAAAAAGCCAATGAATGCGGAGGAAAACGCTAAACGCGACGATGACGATAATCGCCAGACGTTTTTTTGTTGGGAGATCCATGAATCTCTGATTGACCGCTTAAGCCTGCTTGCGCTGTAAGCGCATCGCCTCGGCGATTCGGACGCCGCGCCTGAGCAGTCTCCTTATCGCGCGCTGCTCCAGACCGGCGATCGCAATGATCAACAACCATGGCAACAACTGCGCGCGCTGCCGGAAGATCAGTCCCACATTGCCGAACATCATGCTGTAGAGCAGCCCCAGACCGAGGACGAAAAACAGCATCGGCTGCGCATCGGCCAGTCGCGTTTTGCAGACATGCCAGATGCCCGGAATCAGTCCGACAAAAAACAGCCACCACCAGACAGCCAATTCCGGCGTGGTCAACAGCATTCGCAAACTGGCTCCGCCCAATTGCCAGGGGAACGGCGCCAGTAACAGATATGCCCAGCCGACCCCGACCGCCGTCGCCAACCCCGTCGGCGAATTCAGATCATACTCACTCTCGACGCCGGAGCCGTAACCTATAGCAACGTCGCTCCTGAACCTTTCGATCTCTTTCAACTGTGTGAACCTTTCAAGAAAGGCCTCATTACGAGCCAGATACCCCGAAGAGATGGCCAAGGGCCCGACCAGCGCCGCAACCGCCAGAGCCGCCAGAGCCGTTTTAAACGAGGACCCGCCTTTGCCGATCCGCGCGCCGATCTGCGGGATCATCAGCGCCATGACCGCTACCGCGCCTGCCAGATAAGCCGCATAGAATCGGAACGGCGCCAACAGAACGATCGCCGCCGCGCACAGAAGGACGTATTTCACCGAAAACCCTGAAAGCTTCAAATTCACACAGGCGTATAGCGCCAGCGCTTCCAGAAAGATGACGACCGGCTCTTTCAACGTCTGCGCCGACCAGATGATCAGCGACGGAAAAAAACAAGCGACCCATCCGGCCCTCACCGCCGTCCAGCGCGAAAACAGGCTGATCGCAGTGCGATAAATCAGTATCACCGTCAGCGCGCCGAAGAAGCAATTCATCGCCGCTATGGGCATTCTGGCCGAAGTCCCGGTGATGAAGAAGAACAATCCCGAAAGGTATTGAAAGCCCAGGTGTTGTTTTCGGTACGCCTCCGCCCAGATCTCCGGCAGACTGAGCAAGCCCAACCGCTGCCTGTCCCATCCGTCCGAGAGGGTGAGGCCGTAAATCCATCCGCTGCCGTCCTCATCGCCGAGCACTTTCGACAACCCCATTTCATAAACGAAGATCGAGGCCGCGAACCGTACGCCTAGCGCGCAAAGAAAGAGTATGATTTGTTCGTTCCGCGTCTGGTGATGCTTGCGCGTGAGCGTCAACAGAAAACTTCCCAGCCCGGCGAAGATCAGCAGAAAAACTACTCCTGAAAGCAGGTCGTTATTGGGTTGTCCGTTCATCATCCTAAAAAATTTCCGCCCGTTCCGTTACTTCCGTCCGCCCGGCATTCCCTCTCGAACACCCTTCGATAAAGCCTGCGATACCTAACGCCGCCGACGTTCGCCAGATCGAACCGCTTGCGCGCGCTCTCGCGGCATCGCTCGGCGATCCCCTGCTCGAGCAACAAATCCTTTATCCCTTTCAACGCGCGTCCATACGAATCCCGGTTGAAGGCGTCAAGGATCACCCCGACATTGTCTTCGGCGATGACGTCATCCAGATCGCCAATGCCCGCGCTGCTGATGACGGGCAAACCGCTCGCCAGGTATTCGGCGATCTTGGTCGGAGAGGAGGACATTTTTGAATAACAGGGTTTGATAAGAGACACGGCGAAATCGGCCGCTTTCAGATACCGAGGCGCGTCTTCCGGGGCAACCTTCATTACCAAGTAATCCGATTGAGCCATGCCCAGCGCGTTCAACCGCCCGGTGATCATCTCCGGCGGACTTTGCGTCAACACCATCGAGAACGTCGAAGCGTCCTCCTGACGCGCGAGGGCCATCAATTCCGCCATCTCATCCGTCAGGTACCACCCGCCCAAAGCCCCGACGTAAATGAGCGCCCGCCGCCCTTCCAGATGAAGATTGCGTCTTAAGTCATCTCTCGATTCCTCGACAAATGGCCGGAAGCGTTCGGCGTCTACGCAACAAGGGATCACTTCCACGGGCCTCCCTTTTCCGTCATGAGGAAAGAGAATTTTCCTGGCTTTTTCCGTCAGCACGACAAACCCGTCAGCGGCTTTGAGCAGCTTTTTTTCCGCCGTTTTCGTCAAGCGGTAAAGCAACCCGCCCTCAGGCCAGATGCCGGCGTCAACGTACTCCTCCGCCATAAAACCGCGAATGTCGAAGATCAGTTTTCCTCCGGCCCGCCATTTGGCCAGCGCGCCCATCGCAGCGGGAACGTAACCGCGAGCGTGCGTCACATCGATCTTTTCTCGCCGAGCCAGTCGAATCGCAGTCAAGGCGCCGGACGCGATGTCATACAAGGTCGCAGGCAACGATGGCCGTTTGTGATAGTCGAGCGAGCGCCATTGAATCCCTTGCGACTCCAACCTCGCCCGCCATTCTTCCCGCTCCCCGGCGCCCCAGGCGAGAATCCCTCCCGGCTCGAACGTCAGCAGGTGGACGCTGACGCCGCCGCGAATGAGTTCGCGCAAATAAGGCAAAACCTGCGTCTGCGTCAGCGGCTCGCGCAACCCGAAATAACAGATGTAAAGAGCGCGGACCCGGACCGTCATCATCCCTGCCAAGCGCCGGCCCGCCAAGCGCCGGCGCGCGCGCCTCTCAGCGCCGCTTCATAAACGACTTCCAGCTTTCTCGCCGCAGCCTCCGGATGGAACCGCGGCCGGGCCGACTCCGCGGCGTACGCCCCCAATCTCTTCCGCCGCTCTTCATCATTCAACAACAGGCAGACCGCGTCAGCCAAAGCCCGAACATCGGCGGGAGGAACAAGCCAGCCGTTAACTCCATGCCTGATCACTTCCGGAATCGGCCCGACCTGCGACGCCACGCACGCGCGGCCCGACGCCATGGCCTCGACCAGGGAAATCCCCAGCCCTTCATAAAGCGAGGGGAAAACAAACAGATCGCAACAGCGCAACAGATCCGGTATGTCGCGCCGCACGCCCAGAAAACGCACGTAGCGCGCGATCCCAAGCGAATCCGCCTCCGCTTCGAGGCGCGACAACCATCGCTTATCGGACGTAGCGCCAACCGAGACCAGGTAAGCCTCCGGATATTTCTCCCTCACCGCGGGTAAAGCGCGAATCGCATAGAGCAGTCCCTTCTGCGGCGACACCCTCGCGACATTGAGCAGAACGGCGCTTCCTTCGGGCAGCCTTAGCTCTTCAACTAACTTCTGACGCCCGTGCGGGGCGCCTGAATGAAATTGGTCGATATCGATCGGGTTGTACAACAGATCGATCCGTTCGAGCGGGAATCTGAGCCTGTCGTGGGCGCTCCGCTTCACATACTCGCTGACGGCGACCAGCCTTTCACATCCGAAATGCGCCGTCCAAAGGTCCATCAACCGCGCCAGGCGGCGTTTCAACGGACTTACCGCCGCGCCGTCATTCCAGGCGTCAGATTCGTGATCAGGGTTATGAATCGAGCTGATCACCGGTATCCGGCTGAGACGCCCGGCTACCCGGCCGATCACATTCGCGGCCCAGAGATGAGTATGAATCAAATCGGGCTGATTACTTCGCAGAATCCGCCGCAACCGCTGAACGCCTTTCGGCAGGTCGCGCAGGTTCCGGCAGCCGAGACTCGTCACCTCGACGCCGAGCGCCTCGATCGGCTCTTTCCAGTGTGTCGCGCCCGAAAATACCGTTATCACCTCGCTCTGAAAGCGGCTTCTGTCGATATGCTTCAAATTGGTATACAGAAGCCGTTCCGCGCCTCCCGACCCGAGGTCTTCGATCAATTGAACGATGCGCATAACCTGGGAGCTAAATCAGGCCAAGCAACATTGAGACACCGGTACAGTACCGCGCGCGTAAGCAAGCGGCAGACTCATCGGTCCGCCGCTTGCTTACGCGCGCGGTACTGTACCGATCTTGCGTGCTCCGATTTAGTCGAATCGCAAATGGTACTTCAACCGTCCCATCGACCCGCGTAAAAATAACGATTGCCCAGCGCGCCGGGGCGAAGGCCGGAAACAAACTGTGAGACGCGGCGGACAGAGAAGAGCGCCACGGCTCGCGGGTTCAGAAGACCGCCTATGGCCAATCTCCGCGGCGCGGGCCAGGACACCTCGCTGATGGAAAACGCCAATTCCGTCAGGCGAAATCTGCGGAAGAATTCCCGCTGTCCTTCGGCGGTCGCCTGGATGACATGATACGGCGGCGATTCCGAAACACGCCGCCCTCGTAAAAATCTTGCCCATCGGACCGCCGTCAGAAAAAGATTGGGATTCGCCTCAAGCGGCCCCTGCGCCAGGAGCGTTCCGCCTTTCTTGAGCAGGCCGAGAATCCGCGGGATTTGCGCGTCAGGGTCGGTCAAATGCTCAATTACATCTCCGAGATGAAGAACATCGGCCTTATGCCCATTACCCAATTTAGCAGGATCGGTCACGATTAAAACCTCCCCGCCCGCACCGTACTTATCCGCGACGCGCTGGTCCAATTCCACGCCCACGGCTTTCCACTCTTCTTTCGCCGCTTTCCGCAACAAATGCCCTGCCCCGCAACCGTAGTCGATGAAAGTCCCCGGCCCGCTGAGCCTGAGCCATCGAATGATTTCACTTTCCCCCGACATACTCCCTTCGGCCGATAAAAACCGGTCATAATCCAGTCCGTACATCAGCGCGAGTGTCTCCGCGTCCGGCATTGGGTAAGCATAAAGCGACCTACAGCGCAGGCAGCGCCTGTATTCATACTCCCTTCCCCGATACCGGATCGAGCCGACCCATGACGGGCGCCATTCCGTACACGAGCACAGTAGACAAGCCATTCTATTGATCTACAGCGGGAGGTCCCGTTTTCCCAGTCAAGCCGCGAAGCGCATACAACCCCGCCGGCGTCAGCAACGTGTATAAAGGAACGATTTCACGCGGCTCGTCCATATATCCCCCGCCGAACAGATACACGGCAGTGATAATAGGGACCGCTAAGAGCGCGCGGCGAAGCTTCGGTGGCTGACTGTTCCATAACAGCAGCGGCGCCGCCCAAAGAACGCCGAACAAATAGAGATAGAAAAGGTAATTGTTATATGGGTTAAAGTTCGAGAAGAAGCGGGCAAGCCCGAAAAGATTGTGGGATAAGGAATCGCCGTATATCCATCGCTCTCCGATTCCCAGCCACCAGCGGAGAAATACCAGAGGGGCCAACCAGGAGAACCCCGCGGCCGCGATTCTGAATAAAAACGCCAGCGAAAGTCGCTTCGGCCACTCCACAAAAAGTAATATCAAGGGCAGAAAACAAGTAGTCTCCCGATTAAACGTCCCGATCAGTATCACTAGGCATAATAGTCGGAGCCGGCCCTCAAAAACACACATCAACCCTAAAGAAAAAATGATAATCTCCGGGAAGTCGGTTGGTATCTCGACCTGGTTATTAAAGGTAAGTGGGATCGTGGCGGACAGAAACAAAAGCCCCAGTAACGCTTCGAAATCTGAAAAGTGGCGCCTTAAATAGAGATAGAAAATAAAGTACGCGCAAAGAATCGAGAGCAGACGAATAATGGAGAATGCTTGGGGCCACGTCATCCCCGTAACCACGACCGCTGACGCCATCAAGGAAGGCATCAATATTCTGGCGCTAAAAAGAAGCGCTAAAGGATCCGCGCCCGGTTGAAGCCGGCGCGCCCGGAAAGAGAGCCAGGCGTCTCGTTGCAGGGCCGCGGCCTCGGTAACAGGCCTCTGGCGGGCAAAGAAGCTGACCGCGCCCGCCACAAGAGCCAGATGCAAAAATAAAGCGACGAATAAGAAATTCCGCCTGGTCATCGTGTCAACGCTAGCGGTTTTGTTTTACGGCTCTTTACGGCCGATGTAATAACAGGAACTGGCAAGAGTGTGAAACTGGCGGCCAGTTTCAAGAACGTAATCGGCGTACTTAATGGGAAATACCACCCAGCCCACAAGACTGTTCATCCTTCGATAGAGCGCCGGATTGCCGCCGGACAACAGTCCCGCCAGCAACTCACGCAGAACCCATGTCACAGTCGAAGCGGGGCCGATGTGAATGCCGGATTCGACTTCTACCAGCGGCTCGCAAAGCTTCCCGAGTCCTGGCCTGGTAGCGCGCCGCAGGTCTATCGGGGATTCGTGATACGGCTGTAGGAAAGGCATTTCAGTGTAAAACAGTCCTCCCGGCCTGAGCGCGCGGATACATTCTTTCAACGTTGTATCAGCGTCCTCTACGTGTTCCAACACGCCCTGCATGATCACCAAATCTGCGACGGAATCCGGAAAAGGGAGGGCCTGCGCGGAAGCGACCACGCTCGTCGTGCCCGAATCAAAAATGTCCAGGTTGATGACGCGCGGCCCGTAATCGGTATGCCCCGCCCCGACATTCAAAATCACGGCGTCGTCGCCGGCCTTTTCGATCAACGACTGGACCCTCCGCTTCGAGCGATTGGTCACCAAAAACGGATCGGGAGGGGCCGCGAGCGTCGCCCTCAGCTTTTTAAATGGGCCGGTCATTGTTCGCCAGGCTAAGGTAGAGCTTCTCCATACGTGACATTTGCGCCTCGTAACCTCCTGTCATTCGGACTCTGTTCCAGGCTTCGGTCGCCAGTCGCCCCGCCAGATCGGAATCATCGAGCAGTCGCAGAATCGCCTGCGCCAACCCGGCCGTATCCTGCGGCCTGACCGACAAAACCGTTTCGCCCGGCTCGATGTAATGAGGGTCGTAATCCGGGATGTCGCCGACCACGACTGGAGTTCCGCAGGCCATCGATTCCAACACCGTCATCGGCGTCCCGTCGGTCTCCGGGATCGTGACTGTCACGTCGGCCAGGCGATAATGATCAGCCATCTCGCCATGAGGAATCGCATCGACGAACCGCACATGCTCGGTTATCCCGCCTTCCTTGACGATCGATTCGACCTTGTTTTTGTATTCCACATCTACTGTCGACGTCGGATGGGCGAAAATAAAATAGGCGTTCGACTCTTTGTAACAGGCATTGACGGCGGCAAGCGCAATTTGATGTATATTACTCAAGGGGCGCATTAACCTGGGGCTGAAAATCACCTTTGCGTCAGCCGGCAGATTTAATCTTTTCCGCAAATAATTCGGTTTCTCGGCCCGGTAAAACACCCGAAAATCTACGCCGCCATGCGTCACTTCTATCGGGGCGCGCCCCTTGCGCCAGCGATTTACAACCTCCCCCGTCAGTGGCGACCACGACGTGATCAGGTCAGCCCTGCGAAGAGAATAAGGAGTCAGCGCGGACGCGAGCGCGCCTCGCGGCTTCCAATCCGGCCCACATACGTCTCCTCCACCCATAATTGTAATTACCAGCGGATGAAACCCGCTCAGGGCCGCATACCATGCGTTAAAGCTCAAAAAGTGGCAATGCAAGATGTCGATTTTACTCTCCCTACAAGCCTTCTTAAGCCACCATAGACTGTGCAATGTTTTCCAGAATTTCTTGACGTGAAAAGGGCCGACCGCGCCAATATAACTGGCCCCAGACTGCTCGATTTGTTTGACGCGCTCATCGTTAATCGGCTGATACGAAATAAAGCTCATTTCGTATCCTCGGCCGGCGAAATATTTCAACCACCGGTGAAAGTGCGCTGATCGCCCATCCGCGAGATAACATATGCGCATAACTACAGGTCCGATTCAGCGGCGGTATTGCGCGATAAATCTGTCAACGCCGGGTGACTGCAATAGCGGCCAGGCCTTCTTGATTTCAGAGGCGGGCCAGTCCCACCAGGCGATTCCGATCAAGGCGTCGATCGTCTCCTGAGGGAAGCGGAATTTGATATGCCGCGCCGGGTCCCCGGCGACCACCGAATACGGCGCCACGTCGCGCCCCACCAAACTCCGGGCGGCGATCACCGATCCGTCCCCAATGCGCGTCCCGGAAAGGATCATGGCGTCCTGCCCGATCCACACGTCATTACCTATAACCACGTCGCCCTTGCCGTAAGGATAGCCTGGCAAATATGTAGCTTCTCCAAGCAACAGGCTGAAGGGGTAAGTAGTAACGTACTCGGTGTGATGCTCGCCGCCCAACAAAATCTTTACGCCGGGAGCTATGGAACAATAATTGCCGATCTTCAAAGTCGCGCCCGCGTCGTAGTAAATGATCTCAGGGCGCCCATAAGTCCCGACGCCAATATGATAATCGGAGTACCTTTTATTCTCCGCCATAAAGTACGGCCCCTGTTCAGCCAGGATTTTATGGCAGAATCTGCGAAACAACTTTTTCAGCATAATTCCACGCCCGTCTTCCCGACAGTCTCGCCAGTCGCGCAATGAGCGCCGGATTATTCACGACCGCTCGCGCGGCCATTCGCGCGGCGCCAGCGTGATCCCCCGCGTATGCGCAACTGATGGCCAACTCCATCATCACATCCGCCAGCCGCCGCGACACTGCGGCGCCCTGTCGGCGAATTTCCGGATTGCGTTCGAGCGCCAGTCGCAGGCAGCGCAGTTTCTCCCTTCCGACCTTGACCCCGTTCGCCGCGCCTGAACAGTTGGTTTCGTGAACCCGGTAGCGCGCCAAGGTCCGGTGACAGTAATAGGCCTGATAGCCTCTTCCGGCCACCCTGAGCGCCAGGTCGTAATCGTCCAGCGGGAAAATATCTTGATTGAGGTAGCCTACATCTTCAAAAACCTCTCGACGCAAGGTAAAACCAGGGAACGAATTCGAGAACAGAAAAATATCCGTCAGGCTGCGCAGCCCGCTCTTCACCGGGTAGCGTCTAATCTCGCCGTTGACCGTATGCCAGGTCCGGCCCCCGTCCAGCGTCTCGCCGCCCGGCCCGATCATCATCGCGTCACAGCAGAACAGCCCCAGACTAGGGTATTGCCGGAAAGCCGCCACCGCCGTCTCCAGGTGTTCCGGCTCCAACAGGTCATCGCTGTCTATGAAGACGATCAGTTCACCTCCGGAAAGTCTGACTCCTGTGTTGCGCGCGACCGAGGCCCCGCCATTCCTTTCTTGCGCACACACCCTGACAAAGTTGTATTCGGGGTTGGACCGTAGCCACTCGACCGTGCCGTCGCTCGAACAATCATCAATAACAATGACTTCAAAATTCCGGTAAGTTTGACGGTTAATAGCGTCCAGGCACTCGCCGATCCACCGTCGCCGGTTGTAGGTCGGCACGATAAAGCTGGCAAATGGGTCGTTCATGCGGACTGGCGCCATTTGTGGACATTCCGTGTTTGTATTAAGCGTTTTATGGACTTATTACTCTGTAAACTAAGTTGTTTGATATTTTGTGTTTTAAAACCTTTGCTTTGAGCCTGCGGAAAGTGGGCGACAGCCAATGGCTGCCGCCCGTTTCACGGGCTTGATGGCGCTCCGAACCTGACCTGGGGTTCCGCCTTCGGCTCCACCCCAGGCTTTACTCTGCCGCCCGCTCCGCGGGCTTGAATAATACCAAAAAACTAAATTTACAGAGTACTTATTGAGATTCAGAAAAGTAAGTTTACAAATCGAGTTGATCGGTAATGAGAGCCCCTCTCATCGCAGAGGCGCCTCGCTCTCTGCGCCTCTGCGGTGAGAGGGCTTAGGTCAAGTATCGTTTAGACCCGGCTCGAAGTTTGTAAACCAATTTACCTGAATCTCAATAGACGTAATGTCCTAAAGCCATTCGGCCTCGTGAAAACCCGAGTTTAAACATAAGCCCAAGTCCCATAACTTTTAAAGTGTATAGCCTGGTAATATATCTTCGATCCAGGCTAAACACTTTGAGCAGCTTCGAAATAGCCTTATAGCTCGATCCTGCCGCTAAAGTTACAGAGGCGTCGGTAAGTAAAAAACTCGCCTGAGAGTCACGAAATCTTCGTTGAATTTCGCCGCGCATTTCAGGCGACGCCACGGCGGCGCGAGGTAATTTCATCCATCTATTCTCATGAGCGCCTACGGCCATGGAAACTAACGCCGCGACATTCGACGACCCCTGGTTAGAGCCGAAGGTTGACCGCCGCCAAACCGAGACTGGTTTGTCAACGGAAGCGACCGGGTAAATTTCTGATATTCGCACCCACAAATCCCAGTCATCTATGCCGGGTATATCGGCGTCAAGCATTCCCACCTTTAGCAAACAGGACTTCCGAAACACGGCGGCGTGGCAGCATATGAAATTGGCGCCCAGCAAATCCCAAAATACGTCCCCTTCAGGGCAGTTTGGCATTTCCGGATACACGCCCACGACGTCGCCTTGCTGGCCGGCGATCAATGCGCGGCCGTATACCAACCCTACGTCAGGACGCGAATCGAGGACCGCCGCTTGCGCGTCCAACGATCCTGGTAAACGGCAGTCGTCATCATCGAGGAATGTGATGTACTCCGCCGCGCTACTTAAAATTCCGATGTTGCGCGCGCCGGCCACACGCTGATTTCGATCAATCCTTACACAGCGGATTCCAGGGAGCCTGCCGCAAACCTCCGCCGTTTCATCTGTTGAAGCGTCGTCCACCACCACAACTTCGACATCACCCCCCGCCAGTCGCGCGCTCTCCACTGCCCGTCTCAACAAATGAGGGCGACTGTGAGTCGCGATAATCACACTGACTTTGGCCGCCACTTCCTCGCCTTTTTATGTGACACGATGGTTACATTCTTGCCATTGAAGACGAGACCTTCCATAGAGCCATCCCGCCCACGTCCGACGAATTTTTTTCCTCGCACAACACTCAACACATTCCTGGTCGCTTCAAGATATCGGCGCCCATATCGGCGATCCGGCTCCAGGTGCGCGCCTTCGGCCCATTCATTCCAGGCGTTGATAAACACCAGCCGCTCATCGCCTCTGTTATTGGTAACCGCGTATTCGACCGCCTTTCCCAACCAATATTCGTAGGCCTCCGGACTCGAATTGATATAGGTAATGCCGGTGTCCTGTCTCCGCGCCGTGTTGTCCCACGCAGGCATAACCGTTTTGAAGACAGTGTAATCAGGCTTTGGTTTATGAATCATGGCGTTCGCCTTGACCAAATAATCGCGAACCAATCCCGCAAAGTTAGGATTAAGCCTGGTAATTTGTGAATTCAGATTCGTTGTCGCCATGCCGTGCGGCGGAAATTCAACGGCGCCATCAAACCCATAAGGCCTCGGGTCAAGTGTGCCACTGGTCTGCGCGGCGCAAAGGTAAACTCCACCCAGTCCGGCGTTCTTCATTTCCTCTCGCCAGGTAGTCGCCGTCTGTTTAGCGTTTGGCAACAAATCCACACGATATACGAGCAAAATCGGTTTACCATTTATGCGAATGTAACGGCGATCTTCAAAGGCCGGAAACAAGCTCCGAATGAAGTTGCGGTCGTCTTCAGGAGAATGCCGTTGCCCAATTAGGATTTCTTTCTCGGCGCCGTCCCAGCGACGGGTCCAGTTCTCGTTAGCCCAGCAGAGACAAAAAGGAAAGTCGGGACGACCGCTGCTCAACACCTCATTGAAAGGGCGTTCCAGAAGGCGTCGCCCGCCGAACCAGTAATGATAATAACAGAAACCATTTATCCCATATTCGCGAGCCAGTTCTGCCTGCTGCTCCCGCACTTCCGGGACGCGCAGGTCGTAAAACCCTAGCTCGGCGGGCAAATGGGGTTGGTAATGGCCTTCAAAATTGGGGCGCGCCTTCGTCACATTGGTCCATTCCGTAAAGCCCTTGCCCCACCATTGATCGTTTTCTTTGATTGGGTGAAATTGGGGCAGATAGAACGCGATTGCGCGAACGTCAGCGCCTTTCAACTCTTTCAGCGCCGCCCGGCTTCGGTCCAACAAGGCTTTAGCCATGGCTAGACTTTCAGCATAAGCTCCTGATTCCAGGGCGTCGCTTTTTATCGATGGCGCCTCATCGGCGCCTTTAATTGTAAAATGATTGCCGTTCCATCGCGTATAGTATCTGTTCAGAGTCGACAGGCGAGACGTTACTTTCGAGTAGAATGCGCGAAGCCACAATCGCTCATAGACGTCCCACAATTTTTGAAACACAGTCCACCCGGCGCTCCTCGTAATGGAGTTGAGCTGCGATTGTAATATTTGCGCGGTTTTTTCACGCTCCAACAGTAACTTCTGGAGATGGCTGATTAACAATTCCCGCTCATCCGACTGCCGTGTGGTTTCACCTAGATCTGGCGGTTCGCTTCGTTCACCCGTTTGCATATGCGCATTTCCGCACAATCATTCATTCCTCATCAATAACACACTCAACGATTCCCTTATAGGCGAGTAAACGATTTTATGAAAATTACGCCTGGGGGCAAGTGGGGCCACCAAGGCAGAATACATCCATTTAAGAGATTCACTCCATGTCGCGCTTTTCATAGCGGCGCCAAGAAGGTATCTTATGGCGCTGAACGGATACCCTGCCTCCACTAACTCGATGCCAAAGCCTCTGACGTCAATAAGGTCGGTCAGTCTGTTGTACTCAATCAAGGCGTCATCTTGTAGAATTTTATCGAGTTTTTGACGAAGCCTTATCACCTCCTTTCGCGCCTCTAGGCTGTTCTGGCTTAAACTATTCGAGTGACATCTGATCAATGACAAAGCGCCAACTTCATCCAAATACCGAAATCGCGCGCCTTTCATTGCGCATCGAATCCAATAATCCCAGTCTGCAATGATCGAAAGCTTTTCATCAAATAACCCCACCTGATCGATTATGCGCCGCCTCAGCAGCGGAGCGCTGACTACCATAATGTTCACTTTGACGAGGGATTGAAGAACCTCTTCTCCGGAGCCGGATATTTCAGGCATCCAGGGCTCATCAATGTCCTTCATTGAGCGTCTTCTCTCATTCGGGCGATCCGTTCTAAAATACCGCGCCCCTCCATAGACGATGTCTATTTCAGGATTATTCTCTAAATACTGAACGTGACATTGAAGCTTTCGGCTTTCAATTAAATCATCAGCGTCCAAAAACTGTATGTATTTTCCCCTAACTTGTGAAAGCCCGTTGTTTCTAGCTTTGCTAAGCCCGCCATTCTGTTGGTAAACATAAGCTATTCTCTTATCCTGATTGCGATAACCATTAACGACTGACGCAGTGTCATCCTTGGAACCGTCGTCCACTACGAGACATTCCCAATTTCGATATTCCTGGTCGAGAAGCGATTCGAGCGTATAAGCGATGAATGAGCCGTAATTAAAAGCAGGGATAATAACAGTGACAAGTGGCGAACCTATTTTCTCCGGCATCAACCCGCCCTCCGCTTTGTCAGTAACCGCCGCGACCTCTCCCAAACGTTTGTAATTGGCCGCCTGATGTCAGGACACTTTTACTTTTTGGAGAAACGCCATTCTTCGCCGCGTGAGCGGCGGCTGACTTTAGCCCAGCGCTTTAGCGCTGGGTAAACCGGCCAAAGCGTTTCGCGTCACGTAGTGACGCTTGAAAGGCCCGCTGACGGCCCGAATTTCAACCGTCGCTACGCGACGGGAATAATTCGTGCGCCGCTTCCCGGCGTTGAAACGGCCGGGCTAAAGTCAGCCGCCGCTCACGCGGCGAAAACCAATGTCTTTTTTCAAAAGTGTCCTGACATCAGATTGGCCGCCCGATCGCGTCGTTTCATTTGCTTGACGCGTATCAATTCAGCGGAATCGCCTCCCAATGGGAGCGAACCATTACTTTCCCGAATCCGGCAGGCATGATTCGGCCGTTGCCGAAGAAATCGTCCGCCACAACTTCAAACGATACCGCGTTTTCGATCGTATCAATCACCGCATTTTGGCGCGTCCCGGCGCAAAGTGAGAGATGATATCGGCCCGGCGCTAAAGAAAGTTGATCGAGATAGCACATTACTCTCGACGTCCGCTTCAGCGCAGACAGTTCTACATCAGATAGGTATGTGGCCAGCGAGAATATTCTGGTCCCCATGTTGTCATCCACACCGATGTCAAAATGCGGATCATTAAGAGTGACGACTGGCTCAACCGTAAGCTCGATTGTCATATTCTCGCTGGGAGAAAATTGAGCCTTTGAAGCGCCGGCGCCGTCTAACAGGCGAATAGCTCTTAAAAGTGGTGGACATCCGCTTCTGCGCATCGGGTGGCAGACGAGGTCGACCTCCTCATAACTTGCTTCAATTGACGTCGCCATGTACCGGTCTATGCCCGCGTTTGTTTCCCCATCATATTCGACCCGCCCGCGCTCGATCAGGATGACACGCTTGCACAGATTCTGAACCGCGGCCATGTTGTGGCTCACCAATAAAACGGTTCTTCCCCCCTCTCCGACTTCCTGCATCTTCCCAAGGCATTTTTTCTGGAAACTCGCGTCGCCTACAGCCAGGACTTCATCCACCAGCAAAATCTCCGGGTCCAGATGGGCGGCCACGGCAAAAGCCAGGCGCATATACATTCCGCTGGAGTAATGTTTCACTGGCGTGTCTATGAACTCTTCGACCTCGGCGAAACCGACAATCTCATCAAACTTCCGGTCTATTTCGACGCGCCTCATACCCAGGATCGCGCCGTTGAGGTAAATGTTCTCGCGTCCGCTCAACTCAGAATGAAACCCTGTGCCTACTTCAAGCAAACTGCCAATGCGCCCATAAATGTCTACTTGGCCGGTGGTCGGCTGGGTAATCCGAGATAGAATCTTCAGCAGTGTTGATTTGCCGGCGCCGTTGCGGCCGATGATTCCCACGACTTCGCCGGGCGGCGCCTCAAAGCTCACGTCCTTGAGAGCCCAGATAGTGGTTTCCGAATTTCCGTTTCGGCGAAACCGTCCCAAAGGATTGCGAAACGCCCTCGTGATCGAGTCGCGAAGAGTGGGGCGCCACTCCCGCCTGGCGCCGATGCGATACAGTTTGCCTATATTTTCTGCCCTGATGATTGGTCTCATAAACCTGATAATTCGAGCGCAGACCGACCGAATCTCAGTTCAGCGGAAGTGTTAGACATATTCAAACTATGTCAGCGAACGTGCGCTCCACCTGCTTGAAGTGGTAACCGGCGGAAAGCAGAAGAGCCAAAGTGATCACGGCGGAAATGGCAAGCGCGGTCCGGTCGAAAGGCCGTCCGAAGAATGACGAGCGGTACCCCTCAATGATCCCCGTCAGCGGATTGAGGTTGAGTGTCCAGCGCCAGCGTTCCGGAACAATGCTGACCGGATAGATGATCGGCGTGGCGAACATCGTCAACTGGATAGCGAATGGGAGCGCGTGATGAATGTCGCGGTATTTCACGTTCAGCGCCGACGCCCACATCCCGACGGCGACCGCCAGCAGCGCGGTCATGACGGCGAGCGCCGGGGCCATCAACAGGTTCAAGGTCATGGCGACGCCGTAGTAAATCATCAGGACGATCAGGAATCCGAAGGCTATCATCAGATCGATCAGACCGGCGGCGACGGCCGCGCCCGGGATGATCATTCGGGGGAAATAGACTTTGGTAATCAGGTTGGCGCTGCCGACCAGAGAGTTGCCGCTTCTGTTGACGGCGTTCGAGAAGAAAGTCCAGGGCATCAGCGCGGCGTAGGCGAAGAGCGGGTAGGGGATTCCGTCCGACGGCAGACGCGCGAACTTGCCGAAGAAGATCGAGAAGATGATCATCGTGAAGAGCGGTTGGATGACTGCCCAAGCCGCTCCGAACGCGGTCTGCTTATACCTGGCCTTGACGTCGCGCCAGGTCAGGAAATAGAGCAGTTCGCGGTAATCCCACAACGATTTCAGATCGACTGCGGCGGATTTATCGGCTGCGCGAATTGAGACCAACGGCCTTTCAGGCAGATTCAGCCGGCGCTCCTCCGTGGCCGTCGTTGTAGGCGCTGGTGTATCGGTAGTAGTCATAATCGTCATAGCCCTCGCGTTTGACATTGACGTTGTTGAGCACGACGCCGATGACGCGCGCGCCGGCCGCGGCCAGATCACGTCGCGCGCGGCGCACCAATTCCTGCGCGCTCTTGCCCGCCTGAATCACGAGGATCGTGCCGTCGACCATGGTAGAAAGAATGACCGGATCGGTGACGCTGACCAGCGGCGGCGAATCGATCAGAATGTGATCGAACTTTCGGCTGAGCGCGTGGAGCAGTTCCTTCATGCGGTCGGAGCTGATCAACTCGGCCGGGTTGGGCGGAATCGGCCCGCACGGAAGCACGGAAAGGTTGGGCACGGGAAGCTTGACGATCAGGTCATCGAGCGGCGTGTCACTCGACAGATAATTCGTGATACCGCGAGTGTGCGGAATTTTGAACGCCTTGTGAACGGCGGGTCGACGCAGGTCCGCGTCGACCAACAGCACGGACGCGCCGAGTTGAGAGAGCGAAATCGACGTGTTGACAGCAGTCGTGGTCTTGCCTTCGCCCGGCTGGCTGCTCGTGATCAAAATGGTCTTCGGCGGCGCGCCGGCGGTCGAAAGCAGGACGGACGTTCTGAGCATTCGGTAGGACTCGACCACCGACGAAAGCGTTCCCAACGCCGCCAGATTATCTCCCAGCGGCTGCATGCCGCGGGCGAGCAGACCGCCGACGTTCACTTGGGCGGCGCCGGACTCCGGCGCCTTTTGCCGGCCGTTCTTTTTCCCGGCGGCCAGCCGCTTCGCGTCGGCATCCATTGAAGGTATCAACGCCAGGGTCGGGAGTTGGGTCGCGTGCGTCACGTCGTCGACGCTCTTGACGGTGTTATCCAGGTATTCGAGCAACAGCGCCAACCCGACGCCGGCGGCCAGGCTCAGCAACAGCCCTAAGAATATCGCGCGTCCCCGCCGGGGGCCTACGAGGCTGGCGCGCGCCGGGTCGATGATGCGCATGTCATTGGCCTCCTGCCGCTGCTCGATCTGGGCCTGGTTGGTCTTTTGCAGAAAGTCGTTGTAGAGCGCCTTTGTCGTCTCGACATTCTGTTTGAGAATGTTGAATTTGATCGCGGCCTGATTCTGCTGTATGGCCTCGGACTTGGCGGCATCGAATGAGTCCTTGAGCAATTTCTCTTCGCGGCCGGCGCGCTCGGCCTCGGCCTGCAGGCGGTCTCCCAGGTTTTTTGTGCTGTCCGTAACCAGCCGCTCTAGTTCCCTGATTTGATTTCGCACCGCGACGACCTTCGGGTTTTCCGGGCCAAAGGTGGCGGTCAATTGCGCAACCTCGATCTGAAGACCTCCCAACTTGGTTTGATTTTGCATTATTCCCGGATCCGAGAAAGCTTCGGGCAGCCGGGTGACGCGGCCCTCCTTGACCTCTTCATAAAGCGACGCTTTGGAATTGGCGTTCACTTCGGCTTTAAGGGACTTGTCGTAAAGGTCGACGAGTTTGCCGACGACCAGATTCTGCTTCTCGTCGGTCGAAAAGAAGATGTCGTTGTTTCTGCTGTAATCGGCCAGGTTCCGCTCGGCCTCTTCCATCTGGGCCTTCAATTGGCGGGTGGTCCGATCCAGCCAGGTCGCGGAATTGCTGCTCTGGGCGGTCTTGGTGGCGAAGCTTTCGTCCACGAAGACCTGGGCAACGCCGTTGGCGATTTTCGCGGCGGCGACCGGGTCGGTGTGAGTGAAGCTGATCTGGATCGCGCGCGTTTCTTCAATCTGCGAAACGTAGAGAGAGCGGTCCAACTTGGCGATATATGGCGTGAGTCGCTCGACCTCTTCGTGCGACAGTGGGCCGTCGATCTGCGGCGGCGGCGAATCGAATTTCGGCTGTTCGCCGTCGCCCTCCTGGCCGGCGGCCCTGGTGAATTTCCCGATGATCGCCCGCGCAGTTTCCATCAGCGTCCTACGCTCATCCGCCTGGAGGAACGCCGGGTCTTCATTGAGCCTGTATCGAACGACGACCTTCGCGAGCAATGGATACGTCCGCAACAACAGCAGGTCAGTCTTGAGGCGCTCGTTGTTGTCCAGCCCGAGGACCGTTTTACCCAATTTGACGACCGCCGGATTATCATTGTTGAGAGCGACCATGGCGGTCGCCTGATAGCTCGACTTCGTGCGGAAAGATTCGACGGTGACGATGGTCGTCGCAATGATAGTGACCGCCAACACGAGCCATTTGCGCTTACGGACCTTGCGCCAGTATTCGCGTATTTTGCGCGTCTCGTCCGGCGGCGCGTTGTAGTAACTGTACGCGAACTGATCCATCGAACTGATCGGCGCGACTCCGCTCGGTTTGATCAGGCTGGTCTCGTCCATTCGGGCTTCCGGCCGGGAATCTGGCCGGGAATCCGGTTGGAGGGGGCGATCGAGTTTGTTCTTATCGTCTGAATTTTTTTCCTCTGGCATGACCTCACCTTCACATTGAATCAGTACCGCGAGCGGTAGCGAGCTGGTCTCCATTGGTAGACCAGCTCGCTACCGCTCGCGGTACTGATTCCTCTGGCATGACCTCATCTTGGATACGGAAAGCGATAAACAGCAGTGGGGACTATCGTGTTAAGAACCGTGTTGCCGACTGATTTGATCGAGCTGTTGGGAACCCAGATCACGTCATTGCCCATGATCGGCATGTCCTTGCTCTTGCCGCTCATCACGGCCCCGATGTCAACCGGCAGCTCGGTGAAATTTCCCGTGGTCGGGTCGGTGCGGAAGATGACCCCTTTGCCGAGCCTGCCTTTGAAAAGGGTCCCCCCCGCAAGCGAGATGGACTGGCGCAACGTGATTCCCTGTCTGAGATGATACTGCCCTGGCGCTCTCACCTCGCCCGCGACATAGAAGACGTCGGCCGGCGGGACGTAAACGACGTCGCCCGGATGGACGATGAGGTTGCTGCCCATTCGTCCTTTGAGCATTCCGCCGATATTGGCCGTTATCATCTCGTAATCCGGTTCGCCTTCGACCACCGCCGCCGTCCCCTTGGCGTCCCCTTTGGCCCCCCCTTTGGCTTCATTGACGATCCCTTTAACCTTGTTATTGTCGACGTTCTGCGAGGAGCCGGTCTCAAGTTTCTCAGGCTTGGCTGGGACCTCGCGGAAGACATAGGCTACAAAGCCATGGCCTTCCTGCAACCCGCCTGCGATGCTCAACAAGCGGAACAATGAGGGTTTGCCTGAGACGACATAGACGCCCGGATTCCTGACGGCGCCCTGAATGAAAAACGTGCGGCTGTTGTACTGTTTGACCGAGACATAAACCTTCGGGTCTTGCAGATAACGCCCGCGCAACCCGTCAGTGATTATTTTACTGACCTCGTCTGTAGTCTTACCGGCGACCGGCGCCGCGCCCAGGAAACGTAGCGGGATGATCCCATTGGAGTTGATCGTGTAATTCACTGACAGCTCCGGCGCGTCTTCGACAATAACCTCGATCACGTCTCTCGGGGCGAGTTTGTAATCTTCATCGCCGTATATGATCACATCCGGGTTGACTCGCTCCATTTGCGCGCCGCCCGAACCGCTTTTTGGCGCGGTGACCGTTCGAGGTCGCTGCGATTCAGACTGCCCGTAAGCCGTAAGCGACAAAATCAGACAAAAGACGCTGAGAATTTGGACTCTTAACAACTGAGTTTTCAAGACAACACCTCCGCTCGACTTTGTCCATTTTGTGATGCCGGCGCCTGCGCCAGCATCACATGACAACGCAGTTAACAGTTAAACGTGACTTTGTCCATTCTGAGATCGGCGCTCGCGCCGATCTCAGAATGGACAAAGTTGAGCTCCGTTGATGGTGATTAAGTGGCGCCAGCGGACACGGTACGGAGAGCGCGAGCGACCTGCGAGACGACGGAGGTCAGGACTATGAAGAGCAGGGCGTTCGACGGAATCTGAAGATTGAAATCAAACAGGCTGTGAACAAATAATGCGAATATCCCGCCCGCCGCCCCCAAAGCCGTCCCGGACATAACGCGATTTCCGTGGCGGGACGCTCGCAGAGCGTCCCGCGCTACCAGGAAGATAAACCACGCCGCAATAACGGCGCCGAATATCCCGGCGTCAGCCATGATTTGTAGATAATCGTTATGCGCCTGGCCGACCACCAGCGTCCCGTCGTGCGAGCTGTAGATCGGATAGGCGGTCTGGTACGCGCCAATGCCAACGCCCAGGGCCCACCTATCGTGGATCATCGCCGCAGTGTCGCGCCATATCCACCCGCGGCTTTGAAAGAACGTCTCCCCGCGGCCCGCGTTCATACTTTTAGGCGCCAACTCGCTTTTCTTAACGCGCTGGATCACAGTATCGGCGCCGATCCACCAGACCCCGGCGCCTATCGTAAAGAGCATCACGATGATCGCGCCGGCTCGCGAAGCGGCGAGGGGAATCGAGGATCGAGGATCGAGGATCGAAGATCGAAGATCGAAAATAGATCGCCGTCTATCCTCGATCCTCGATCCTCGATCCTCGATCCTCCGCTTTCCACTCCCACGAAATCCGAACGCGACGACGAACATCAACCCGGCGACGAGGCTGATCATCCCTCCACGCGACAGTGACATGACGACCGCCAGCCCCATCATCGCCGCGGCGAAACCGTACAGTAACGCCCATTCGCCGCGAACCGCCCGCCTCAAAATCAAAGCCACCGGGATTGGCGCAATCATTTCCACGTATCCGGCGAAGTGATTGTGATTCACGAAAGGGCCGAATGGGGCCGGGGGCTGCGCGCTGAGTTCGATCATCCAATAGAATTTGCCGTTCCAGGTAAAACGCTGAATCAGCCCAAATACCGACAGGGCCAGCCCGAAAAAGATCAGAAAGTTTCTGAGCCAGGTCAGAGCGGGAGCTTTGGCCAGGAAGTTCGCCGACAGCAGAAAGGCGATCAGAAGAATGAGCAGAACTTCCGTTGCGAGACGCGTCGCTTCGGCGTCGAGCGATATGGAGAACCTCTTGCCGGCCGAGTCGGTGATTCTCATGCCTTGCAAAACGCCGAGCGAGATCAAGGCGACTAGAGGCAGAGCCGTCGAGGGCGCGCTGATCTCCAGGCGCCGGTCTACCAGGCCTTTGATAACCCACAGAACCAGGAGCGCGATGATCGACAGGCCGACAGTCGCCAGCGACCACGGTTCGACCGCGCCGTACGCAAGAGTGGCGCCGGCCATTACGACCATCAACCCCAGCGCGATGATCGTTTCGACGCCACGGAGCCACAAAGCCACAGAGGAAAATAGAAAAAGAAATCGCCGCGAAAACCTCTTTCCCCTTTTTACTTTGTGTCTCCGTGTCTCTGTGGCCATTTCTAACGCTCGACTAGCGTGAAGTCGTCAAACCAGACTGTCCCGCTTGTGGGGTCGTCATAACTGAACCTTGGGGTTCTCACGATTGCCAGAGTCGCCACCCGATCGGCAGGCGCGACAAAACTGATGGTGAGCCTTTGCCAGTCGCTTGAATCGGCGGTCGCCGGGCTGGATGCGGCGATCAGGCCGCTCTGTCCAATAATAGCGATCCGAGGCCCTTCAGGCGTGATCAGGTCTTTCGCCTTCGCGTAACACTCAAGGTAGTAACCGGCGCCCGGTTTTAGAACCACCGTCTGTCGAACCTGATCGCTCAAGGTTGTGGTGTCGAGCCCCGAAAAGACCACCTTAAGAGAGCGCCTGCCGGTCCTGGCGACGCCCCGGTCGATTGCGATCCGGGCGAACTTGTTAGGATGGATCGCCCAGTTGAACTGATCCAGCCCCTCCGCCGCATCCATTTCAAAGCCGCCGTCCCAGATCAGCGCCCCAGGAGCCTGGGCGCCGGGGCGGATTGTGGTCATCAATTCGACCCAGGTCGCCCTGGCAAGATCTAATTGCCCGGCCCTCATCAGCGCGACGATCAGTTCCGGACTCTTCGGAGAATGCGCTTTCGCCTGCTTATCGATCGAGTTGAGAACGGCGCCGGCCTCGGCGAACAGGTTCTGCCCGGTCAAAAATTTCGCGACGGCGAGCATCGCCTCGGCGTCGTCTCCGGAGAAGGACTTCAAAGCATCGAGACTGCCGTCCGAAGACCGCCAGATTGTTTCGATGGCCGGCGGCAAGAGATCGTCTCTCGATCCGGTCGCGATGCGGAACGGCGCGAAAGACTCGTTCAGCTTCCCGCGCCGCAGCAGCAGATTCGCGAACGCCCAATTCAATTCGGCATGATTCGGCGCGAGTTTGACGGCCGCGCGGAGCGAATTCTCGGCCTCTTCCTGTTTGCCGTTTAATTCCTGCGCCGTGGCCAGCAAACTGCGCGCCTGGTAATCCCAGGGCGACAGATTGACGGCCTGCTCCGCGTGGCTTTCGGCCTGGGCGTCGAACATCCCATTGTGGGCGACGTCTGCGATCTCGACTTTGGCCAGTCGGAAATTGACCCGCGCCGAATTCGGGAACCGCTCCACGGCGGCGTTCAGCCACTCGCGGTGAAACGAAAATCGCCGATCCTCCACCGTCCTGACAATAAAGTTCGACACGACAGTCCAGCCGAGGCCCAGTCCTATGCCAGTAACCGCCAGAACGGCGGCGAGCCGCTTATGTAGATTGTCGAGAGTTACAGTTAAGCGCACTGGCCGGATATATACACGAATCCCTATTCAGTGGGACCGTAAAGGAAGCCTCATGTCGAGGCGGCTTCAGAAAACAGGAAAAGAGATGTTGAACAAGAGCGATTGACGGCCGATCTTCTCGGTAGTTCTCACCTAGATGTCCAGGCCGGTTGACCTGAGACGATTTTCTTCGGAGACAGGACGATTGGCGCGACCGCGTCCAAGCGAGGCCCTTCGTTCGCGCACGGCGCCGTCAAAGGCGCCGCGCAAAGTCGTCTCGATGAGTCGCTATTGTCTCGTCGTAGGTACCGTAGGTGACGCGAGAACTTCATTTTCGCTACTTGCGGCCACGGCAGCAGCCGCCCCCCCAGCGCCGGCGCCCACGAGGATCCCGGCGATAGCCCTGCCGCTCAAACCGGCTGGCGGCACGGGGACGCGGGCGGGAGCGGGCGCCACCGCGGCGCATTGCACAAAGCCCTGCACCGCAACTGGAGTGACACACGCCTGGACGCAGTCAGAAGATACAACCCCGTCGGGAGTATTGACCGCGACTTTCACTCCAGGTGATGTGCTAATGACGGCTTTGCCGTCCTGAAGGTCGCCGCTGATCATCCCGTCGCTAAATCGCAACGTCAATTTGGTCCCTGGGACAAGTTCTATGCGTCCCAACCTGCCAAGATTGACAATCGCGCTGTTTCCATTCGCGCAATCGACCACGATATTGCTACCGGTGAATACAGTCGTCCCTGTAATGGCCTTATTCCCATTAACAGTGACCGGGCCATTTGCTATCAACTGACCGTTTAACTGAGAGTTTCCAGTTTGCGCATTGGCCGCCGCCGCGCCTCTATTTTTAGCGGCCAGGGTTGAACCCATGTTGATGACCAAGGAGGCGCCGAGAACCAATAACAGAATGAGAATTCTTACCCCGAGCGTTACAAACGAGCGAATTGACATACGCATACCCTCCTAATCCGTGCAGTTTTTGGGGAGTGACATATGAGTAAGGTTGTCGGGAGTACTATGCGGGAGAGTCGTCGGGAGTATTACGCGGGATGGTTATCGAGGAGTGTCAGATGGGAAGATCGGGCCGAGGATACTTCAGTCCCCTTCTAATTTCAATCCACTTTTTCAACAAAATTTGCCGAGCAATTGAATGTTGATTTTCTCGGCGGCGTTCACTGAGACATCAAGACCGGTTGCCCTGAGACGAGATTTCCTGGAGACAGGACGACTGGCGCGCCTGCGTCCATCCCTTCGACGACTACCCAGTCGCCATCGCGCCTGCCGACCACGACGGTCTTTTCAACGGCCTTATTGTCTTTGACCGAAAAAACTTTTTGAATGCCGGCGAACGTCACAATCGCCGAAGCCGGGACCATTACGACTTCTGAAGTCATCGAGGTTTGAATTTCGGCCTTTGCGAAAGAGCCGGGCCGCAGCTTGCCCTGCTGGTTATCGACTTCGGCCTCGATGATCAGCGTACGGCTCTGTTCTTGAAACGCGGGGCTCAATCTGGCCACGCGCCCCGAGTAAGACTGCTGATCGCCCTCGACCAGGACGCGCACAGAATGGCCTACCTTGATCCCCTGCGCCTCGCGTTCTGGTGTTTCGACTCGCAAACGTAAGGGATGCAACCGGACGATTGTCGCCACCGGGGCGCCAGCATTCAAATACTCGCCGAGCGAGGCCCTTCGTTCGCGCACGGCGCCGTCGAATGGGGTGTACAAAGTCGTCTCGATGAGTTGCTGCTGAGCGATCGCCAGCTCCGAACGCCGCTGCAAGAGCACGGCCTGGCGGTTCCTGACCTCCTCGAGGGCGTCTTGATAGCGGCTATCGGCGACCTTGAACGCGGATTCGACGCGGTCGAGTTCGGCCCTAGATTGAATACCCTGATTGACCAGTTGAACCGTCCGTTCGCGGTTGGATTTCGCCTCCTCCAATAAGGCCCGCGCCTGTCGCGCCAACGACGTTTTCTCAGGATCAACTCGATCGTCATCGCCCTGCGGAGGAAGTCCGAGCCTGACTCGCGCCTGCTGCAGCGCGGCCTCAGCCTGCTGCAGCCTCACTTTGAATTCGATGGTTTCGAGGACGGCGATGACCTGACCTTTTCGCGCCTGACTCCCCAGGTCGACCTTGATCTCGTTCACCCGGCCCGCGACCTTGAAACTCAAAGTCGCCTGCTCATCGGCGGCGAGCGTTCCGGGCGCCGTGACCGTCTGGGTCAACCGCCGGGCTTCGGATTTCGCCAGCTTGACCTGCTTGGCGGGCAAATTCGCCGCGCTCCCTCTGGAAGCGGCGACCTGCGCCTCGCCGCCGCCGCAACCACCCAACAGAAACAAAACAGGTAGGAATAAGATTACGAATTGATCTTTCGCTTGTGCCATTTCTCGAACTCTAAATGAAATGAATGATACGCATGTCACGCATGAAACGCATTATATCCGGTTGGACGATTCCTTCCACCAAACCGAACAGAATTAATTTCGATATCGGACACTAATATATTACCGCAGGCGTAAACAAACGGTTGCGCGTAAGATCAACCGCTCGATCACGCCCACGACGCATTGCGCTAATCTTTTATACTTTGCCAATCTTTTTTATCTTTATATTTTGATGTCTTCGCAACGCGCTCGTTGTATGAGAAGATTCCGCCGGATATTCCCATCTCTATTCTGGCCCCGGAGAACAAATCGTAATGAAACTGGTGATCAAGAGATTTATTGTCGCCTCGGGCGTCCTGGCGCTGGTCTTCACGGGCGCCGCGCTTGGGGTTGCCAGCCGCTCGGCGACCGGCGACCCGTTTCTCGAATCGGAGTTGATTTTTCCTCTTGAACACTGGCACAACCATGCCTCCTGCATAGTCGAAGCGCCGAACGGCGACCTACTCGTCTGCTGGTTTCACGGGTCCGGGGAGCGAACCGCGGACGACGTGAAGATCGAGGGCGCGCGGAAAAGGCGCGGCTCGCGTGAGTGGAGTCCGCGCTTCACGATGGCCGACACCCCCGGCTATCCCGACACTAACTGCGCGATGTTCATCGACCCGCAGCGGAGGTTGTGGCTGCTCTGGCCGACCATCCTGGCGAACGAATGGCACACCGCTTTGATGAAATACAGAATTTCATCGCGCTATCAGTCCGACGGCCCGCCCGTCTGGGAGAGCAACGAAGTCCTGCACGTCACCCCCGGCCCGGAATTCGAGGCGACGGTCAAAGAGGCGTTGGACGGGGTTGAGAACCGACTGCAAAGCGAGCCCGAAGAGCGCCGCGCCGTCATCCGCGATTATATCGCCAGGACGCGCAAGAACGCGGCCGACAAACTTTTCCGGCGGATGGGATGGATGACCCGCGCCCATCCTTTCGTCCTCAGTAACGGAGGGGACAACCGCAGATTGATAGTCCCACTCTATTCCGACGGCTTCTCGTTCTCGCTGATGGCCATCACCGACGACTGGGGCAAGACATGGAAGACCAGCGCGCCGCTAGTCGGCGGAGGCAATATTCAACCCAGCATCGTTCAGAAGAAGGACGGAACGCTTTTCACGTTGATGCGCGATAACGGCCCGGCGCCGAAGCGCCTGCACAAAAGCGAATCGCGCGACCGAGGGGAGACCTGGTCGCCGGTCACCGACAGCGACCTGCCCAATCCCGGATCCGGCGCCGAGGTCATCTCGCTTCGCAACGGGCGCTGGGCGCTGATCTACAACGACACCGAGCGAGGCCGCAACAGTCTGGCGGTGGCGATCTCTGACGACGAGGGCCAGACCTGGAAATGGAAGCGGCGGCTGGAATACGACCCTCCCGGCCCGGAGGCGGGCGCCTATCATTACCCTTCGATCATTCAGGCCCGCGACGGGACGTTGCACGCCAGTTACAGTTACCACCTCAACCGCAAAGACGTCGAGAAGGACGCCGAAGGCAATCCGCGCCGCAAGACGATCAAACATGCCCATTTCAACGAAGAATGGGTGATGGCCGGAGAAAAATGACGCGCGACGACGCCGATTGAAACTTTTTCTCTCGCCAGAAAAACAATCAGTGGATAGAATTGTCTATGTATTGTTCCGAGTGTATTTACTCAGCCCCAGCCGCGTCAGCGGCGCCTTGAATTTAGCCGTGGGTTTTAACCCCCGGTGTGAGCGATATTTTTTCTACCGTCGCGTCAGCGACGATTGAATTCAGCCGTCGCTCGCGCGACGCGGGAATATTCTCCGACCATCCCGTGGGTTAAAACTCACGGCTAAATTCAAGGCGCCGCTAGCGCGGCTGGGGAGATGAGCAGTTAAACTCCGATTTTGGATTCAAAACGCCCCTCGTGAGGCTTAAACTACACATGATGTACAGCCAACAAGAATATGACATGGTTCGGCGGCAGACGATGCAGATCGAGGCCGAGAAGCGTGCGCTGCTCAGATGGGTCTTGATCGTCGTGTCGCTTCTGCTGGCCGGATCGGTGATCCTCACCGGATGGATGTTCCGCCGCTACAGCGTGGCCGAAGACCTGATCAGGAACGCCGACGAGCGTAAGGTGTCCGCAGAAAACCAGTTGCGGCAGGTCACCCGCGAGCGTGACGAACTGAAAGCGATTCAGGAGAGAAGCGCCGCCACGGTCGCCAAACGGAACGCCCTCATCGAGGCGACCGTGCCCAGAATGATGGCCAAAACAGCGTCTGACGATGAACTTGCGGACCTGGCGCGCGCCATCAACGAGACGCCGCAACAGGTGATCGAATTGCCCGGCATCCCGCCCGACAAGGTCTTACGCAGATACCGCGCCCGCGTCGACGGGCAGCCGCGAGCTTATGTCCTGATCGCGGGAGAGATCGATGGTAAATGGAGACTCTATTCAGTGATGGTGAAGAAATAGAGAGGATCGAGGATCGAGGATCGAGGATCGAGGATCGAGGATCGAGGATCGCTACCTTCGATCCTCGATCTTCTATCCTCGATCCTCGATCCTCATTTCGCCCTGGTGGGGTACAGCCGCAGCAACACGAACTCGGTGATGAACAGCGTCAGGGCCACAGCCGAAGTGTTCGCCGCCCAGTAAGTCCAATAGCTCGCAAACCAATCATTCATCGGAGGGTAAGCGAAGTGAGCGACGTTGACGTTCGTGTAGGGGCCGGGGTCGGTCAAAAGCCGCGTGATCTGTTGAAGGATCACGAAGTAGATGAGCGACGGAATCCAACTCCCCCGCTTGGCGCCCACCCGCCGAATCGCCACCAACGCTACAATGAACCCGCCCAGATGCGAAAAGATCCTAACTACGGTGATCTGCTTGCTCAACACCATATCTATAAACCACGGCGGCACGCCCAGAATCAGCCATAAGACCGCGACGCGGATCAGAAAGGGATTGCCCATAAACAGCCCGGCCGCCAGCATCAGGTTCGAAATGTGACAGCTCCACAACATCTGCTCGGGCGTCTTGGCGACGACTATATATTCGACCGCCCTGGCCAGGAAGAAGCAGAGCGGGAGAAATCCCAGGAGACGGAACCGCAATGTCTGCCAGGGGGGAATTAAAATGGCTTCGTTTGTGCTCATCGCGTGGTTCTCCTTCGAATTGGTACGGTACCGGGAGCGGTAGCGACCGGTTCGGCGCCCGGTCGCTACCGCTCCCGGTACTGTACCGTTCATCGCGTGGTTCTCCTTCAAAAACTTTACACAAATGTCGCCGGTCCGCTATTTACATTCGATCACTTCAGAGGCCTCAGGCGCAACCGGTTTTACGCTGGCGCAAGGCGTGGTTATAATGGCGTTCACATACACACACATTGCTATCCCGAAGAGCAGGCGCGCAAAGATCGAATTATGTTTAAATGGACCAATTCATTTCGGCAGCGGAGCGACGGCAAATGGATCAACTCATTCAAATCTTCTTCAAACACAAGTGGTCGATTTTTGCGAAAGGGCAATTCGGTTTCGCCGGTCGCCCTTCGTGGATCTGGATCGCGTTCGGCGCCGCGGCGCTAGGGCTGCTCGTCTATTTCATCTACGTCCGCCCCGGCTACCGGATCGATTCGAAATCCAAGTTCGGCCTGGTAGCATTGCGCGCTTCCTTTCTGGCGCTGCTGCTGATTATGCTCATGCGGCCGGTGGTCGTGGTCCCATCGATCATCCCCAAAAGCGCGTCGGTCGCGGTGATCGCCGACGATTCGCGCAGCATGCGGCTCAACGACGAAAACGGGCGCAGCCGCATTGACGCCGTCAAAGAGCTTCTTTCGACCGGTCATAAATTCGCCCGCGGCCTGGACGAGAAGTTCAAGGTCAGTCTTTACGGCTTTTCGGCCGGCGCCTCGAAGATCAAAGACGCAGGCGAATTGAAGGCCGAAGGCGCGGTGACGGACATCGTCAACGCTTTGCGCGAAACTGTCAATGATCAGAGCGGGTCGTCGCTCTCGGCCATCGTCCTGGTCAGCGACGGGGGGGCGAACACCTCGCGAGATCTGGGCGCTGAGTTTCGGGAGTTGCGGGCGAAAAACATTCCCGTCTTCGCCGTCGGCGTCGGCAACCCTTCGCGCTTCAAAGACGCCGAGATGTCGCGGGTGACGACCCCTCGCCGCGTGCTTGCAGGCTCGGCGGTCATCGCCGACGCGCTGGTGCGGTTGAGCGGCTATGGTTCCAGCAAGCTCATCGTGGCGATCAGCGAGGACGGACGCGCGTTGAAGACCCAGACGCTCGACGTGAAGGGCGGCGAGGCCGAAACTCTGACCGTCGAATTCACGCCGTCATCGCCGGGCGCGCATCGCTACACTTTCGAGGTAAAGCCGCTTGACGGCGAGATGACCGTCGAAAACAACGCCCAGGATACGCTCATCGAGGTCACAAACGACCACCCGAAGGTCCTCCACATCGAGGGCGAGCCGCGATGGGAATACAAATTCATACGCATGAACCTGGCCAAAAACGAAAAGAACCTGGTTCTCGTCTCATCGCTGCGCTCCGCCGACGGCAAGTTCTACCGGCAGGGCGTCGAATCGGGCGGCGAATTGACTCAAGGCTTTCCCACCACTGACGAAGAGTTGTTCACCTATCAGGGCGTAGTCATCGGCAGCGTCGAGGCCAACTTCTTTACTTACGACCAACTGAAAAACATCGAGCAATTCGCGGCCCGTCGCGGCGGGGGCGTGTTGATGTTGGGCGGCGCGCGATCGTTCGACGCCGGGAAGTACGCCGGCACGCCGATCTCCGACCTCTCGCCGCTTTACCTCAACGATCAGGTCGAGGAGTACGAGACCCAGGTCGTGTCGAATTTCAAAGCCTCACTGACCCCCCGCGGGCGCGTACACGCCGTGACCCGGCTCAACGAAGACCGCGCCTTGAGCGCGAAGGCCTGGGAGGAACTGCCGCCGATCTCGATTCCCGAACTGCTGACCGGCGCAAAACCCGGCGCGACGGTCATCCTGGAGGCCAACGCCATCAACGACCGCAGCCGCACGACGCCGCTGTTGGTCGAAGAGCGATACGGGCGCGGGCGCTCGATGGCGTTGACTGCGAACGACACCTGGCGCTGGCGCATGGAGACGCCGTCGCAGAACAATTCGCACGAAACCTTCTGGCGGCAGTTGTTGCGCTACCTGGTCAGCGCCGCGCCGAGACAATACGAAGTCGCCGCCGAACGCGACGTTTACACAAAGGGCGACGCGGTGATCCTGCGCGGCGAAGTGAACGACAAGAAATTCAACGCCGTCATGGACGCCCAGGTCGTCGCGCGCGTCACAAAGCCTTCGGGAGCGACCGCCGAAATTCCCCTCAAGATCAATTTCGGCGAGCGACAGCAGCAGCCCGGCGCCGATTACCGCAACGAATTCACGCCCGATGAAAACGGTCTTTATAAGATCCAGATGACCGCGCGGCGGGGCGGGGCGACGCTAGGCGAGGCGCAATCGACCTTTTTGATCACCGACCGCACGCGCGAATTCCACGACGCCGCGCAAAACGTCGAACTCCTGAAGCGCGCCGCCGCCGAGACCGGCGGAAAGTATTTCCCCTTGAGCGCCGCCAACGATCTGCTCGACGAGATCACGCTGCTCGAAGGCAAGAACTCCGAACGCGTCAGCAAAGACCTCTGGGACATGCCGATCAATTTCATCCTGCTCGTCGGATTGGCAGGCGCCGAGTGGTTTTTGCGTAAACGTAAAGGGTTGGCTTAATCGTGATTCGCTATTTTGTCGCAACAACTATTTTGCTGGCGCTGCTGACCGGCGCCGCCTGCGCGCAGGACGTTCCCGTCGCGCCCAAGAAGCCGGTCGCCGCCAAACAGGAGGATCGGAAGGCTGAAGCGTCTTCATCGCCGCGACTGCCTCCGGACCCGAACAAATTCGCCGTCATCATCAGCGGCATCGGAGGCGATGAGGCCTATTCGGCCCGCTTCGCCAAATGGGCCGGCGATCTGCGCGCGGCGCTCGTCGAACGTCTGGGCTTCGCCGAAGAGCGCGTGACGGCGCTCACCGAGAAACCGTCTGAGGAAGAGCAACCGTGCTCGGCCGACGCAGTGCGCGATACGTTCGCCAGGATCAGCAATTCGGCCAAACCCGACAACCAGGTCTTCATCTTCTTCATCGGCCACGGCAGCTTCGACGGAAAGATCGCCAGGTTCAACCTGATGGGGAAGGATTTGACCGCCGCCGATTACGCGCAATTGATCAAGAGCCTGCCCGCGCGCAAGGTCGTAGTCGTGAACATGGCCAGCGCCAGCGGCGAATTCATCAAACCGCTCTCCGGCGCGGGGCGCGTCGTCATCACCGCGACCCGCAGTGGACAGGAACAGAACGCCACGCGATTCGCCGAATACTTCATCGCCGCGCTCGGCAATCCGGAGGCCGACGCCGACAAGAACGGCCGCGTCTCCGTGTTCGAAGCCTTCAACTACGCGACGAAGCTGACCGGCGACTATTACGAAAAGAAGGGCCTCATGGCCACCGAACACGCGCTGCTCGACGACAACGGCGACGGCGTTGGACACGCGAAGGCCGACGAGGGCGACGGGGCGCTCGCCAGGACGACCTACTTCGATTCCCTGCCGCTGCAGCAGGCCGGCGGCGATGAGGAACTCGCTAAACTCTTCTCCGAGCGCCTGCGCCTTGAAGGCGAGATCGAACGCCTCAAGGCCCGCAAGGCGCAGATGAATGAGGATGAATACGACGCGGCGCTGGAGAAACTCTTGATCGAGTTCGCCAAGGTCGATAAGAGCATCAAGGCGAAGCGGAAATGACTATTACTGAGATTGTAACGCTTATGTCGCGCATCAAATCAAAATCGATTTTCGCCCTTCGATTGTCTTCGGGCTTTGCGATCTGTTTGATCTTCGTTTTCTGGCTGCTCTCGTGCGCTTCGGCGCAGGACGCCCAGAACGAATCGCCCGAAGACGAACTCAGGCATGGCAAGTATCAATCAGCCATCCTCTCGTTCACCAAAATGCTTCAGGCCAACCCGAAAGATGGAAAGGCGCAGAAAGGTTTGCTGCAAGCCTATCTGGAGACCGGCCAGTACGCCGAGGCCGAAGCGAACGCGAAGAAATTTCTCGCCATGGGCGGAAACGACGCGCAGGCCAGCCAGGCCGTCCAGGCAAGATTGATGCTCGGCGAGGTCTACGCGGCCACGGGCCGCTACGCCGAGGCGATCGGCGAATTCCAGAAGGCGTCGGAGGTCGCGGGCAAGGCCGATGATAAGCCCGCGTCGAAGCCCGATGAGCAATCGGATGAAAAGCCCGATCAGGAGCTTGTCCGGCTGCGCGCCGACCTGCGCCGGGCAGAGATTCTGCAGTTGACCGGCGCCCCGGAGCCCGCGCGGGAAATCTTCCAGTCGTTCGTGAAATATTACGAGGAGGAAGACGTCTCGGACGCGGAGGCGTTGGCGCTGGTGGCGCGCGCCCTGACGCATCTCGAAAGATACAAGGACGCCAACGACGTCTATCTCGAAGCGATCGCGGCGGACGAAGAATGCATCGAGGCGCAACTGGGCGGCGGAGAGCTTTACACCGAGAAATACAATTATAAGGAAGCCGCCGAGTTCCTGAACGACGCGTTGAAGATCAATCCCAACAGCGCCCGCGGGCGCCTGGCTGTCGCAGCCAACAAGCGGATCGAGGGCGGCGACGAGATGAACGCCGCGCTCACCCAGGCGCTCAAGATCAATCCGAACTACGTCGAGGCCAAGACCTTCGCCGCCGCAATCGACCTCGAAGCCGAACGCTTTCAATCGGCGGCAAAGCTGATCGACGAGGCGTTGAAGATCAACCCCAATTCGCTCGAAGCCCACAGCCTGCGCGCGGCGATGTTCTGGCTGCAGGACAAACAGGGCGATTTCAATAACGAGGTCAAGACGACGCTCGGCGTCAACCCGCGATACGGATCGCTTTACGAGACGGTGGCCCATTTCGCCACCCAGACGCGCCGCTACAGCGAATCGGTCACGTTCCTGAACGAGGCGCTGAAGCTCTCGCCCGACCAGTGGTCGTCGCATCTAGCCCTGGGAATGGGCCTGCTGCGCATGGGCAAGATCGAAGAGGGACGCGCGGCCGTAGAGAAGTCGTTCGAGGGCGACCCGTTCAACATCTGGGCCAAGAACACGCTCGACCTGCTCGACGCGATGAAAGAGTACCGCGAGACGAAACACGGCGATTTCGTCATCAAGGCCGACGCTAAAGAGAGTGACGTCCTGGCCCCATACGCCGCCGAGCTGCTGGACGAGGCAAAGGCCAAACTCTCGGCGAAATACAAATTCACGCCGCGCGCCCCGATCGCAGTCGAAATTTTCCCGAACCACGAAGACTTCGCCGTTCGCGCGCTCGGCCTGCCGGGGCTCGGCGCGTTGGGGGTCTGCTTCGGCCAGGTCATCGCGCAGGATTCGCCCTCGGCGCGCAACGGACAATTCAACTGGGGGAGCACGCTCTGGCACGAGTACACGCACGTCATCACGCTGCAAATCACCGATCACCTGATCCCGCGCTGGTTTTCCGAAGGCCTGAGCGTCTTCGAGGAGCACAACGCGCGGCCAGGCTGGGGCGACGATTGGAGCGTCGAGAACATCAAGGCCTTCGCCGAAAACAGGTGGTTCACAATAGCCAACCTGGACAACGGCTTCATTCGCCCCAAGCGCCCGGACGACATTTCCCTGGCTTATTTCCAGGCCTCGCAGGTTTGCCACTTCATAGAAGACCGCTTCGGCTTCAACGCGATTCTCGAAATGCTGCGCGGCTACAAGGAGAAAAAGAAGACGCCGGAAATCCTGCAGCGGACCTTGAAACTCTCGGAGGCCGACTTCGACCGGGAGTTCAATAACTACGTTCGCGTAAAAATCGATAAATACGTCAAGGCGCTCGAACCTGGCTGGAAAAACAAGGGCTACGCGCAGACGCCGAAGGAAGATCTACTGGCGAAAGCCGCTTCTTCGCCCGACGATTTCGCGCTTAATCTTCGCGCCGGCGCCATATATTTCGCCGCGGGCGACCAGGACAAGGCCGTCACGCATCTGAGGCGTTCGATCGAACTCTTCCCCTTCCAGAGCGGCGACGGGAACGCCTATGAACTGCTCGCGCAGATTTACGAGAAGCGCGGCGACAAGGCGGCGGAAGCCTCCGCGCTGGAATCGCTCGTCAAAGTGGACGAGAACGATTACGACGCGTTGAATAAGCTGGCGCGATTGAAGGGCGAGGCGGGCGACAAGGCGCGCGCGCTGGAGTTGATGAAGATGAGCTTCTACGTCAACCCGTCCGGACACGCGGCGCACACGACGGCCGGCGACATGCTCATCGAGCGCAGCGAGACCGAGGCCGCGATCCGCGAATTCCAGATCGCGCTGGCGGCCTCGCCCCCGAACGTCGCCGAAGCGCAGTACAATCTGGCGCGGGCCTTCTACGCGGCGGGAAAGAATAAAGAGGCCCGCCGCGCCGTCCTGCGATCGCTCGAGGCCGCGCCCGGCTACGACAAGGCGCAGGAGTTATTGTTGAAATTGACGGGCCAATAGAGAGTTCGTAGTCCCGCCTTCAGGCGGAAGGGGCTGGACCTTGAAGCCTTCCGCCTGAAGGCGGGACTACGAACGCCGAGGCAGTATGAATCGAAAAAGAATAATCATCTCAATCATCACGCTCTCACTGCTTTGCGGCATTGCGCTCGCGCAGCGCCCGACTTTCCGCAAACGCCATTCCGAGGGGCGGCGGGTTTCCGAGATCCCGAAAACCGACCAGGACCTTTCCGGGCGCTTCACTTTCGTGCGCATTCGCTACGCAGACACGTCGTTCTGCAACGGCTATTTCGATCCGACGATCGTCGGCGACGGCGGGTTCCCCTGGTCGCACGATTACCCGGTCGCCGGGCGCCACTTGATGAAGATCATGGCCGAATTGTCGAAGATCGACGCGACGCTCGACGTCGACGAGCCGATCTTCACCTTCGACGACCCGCAACTCTTCAAATACCCTTTCGCCTACCTCTGCGAGATAGGGTGCATGAATCTCGACGAAAAAGAGATTGCCGGGTTGCGCGAATACATCCTGCGCGGCGGCTTCCTGCTGATCGACGACTTCCGCAGTGAGGGGCAGCTCTACAACCTGCGGCGGCAACTCAAGCAGGCGTTGCCGGAGTACGAGATAAAGAAGCTGGACCTTTCGCACCCTATCTTCAACTGCTTCTTCTCGATCAAGACGCTCGACGTCAACCCGATTTACGGCTATCAATACACGCCGGAATTCTGGGGCCTGGAGGACAAGGACGGGCGGCTGATGATGGTCATCAATTACAATTATGACGTGAGCGATTACTGGCAATTTTCGGACAATCCTTTCAGGCCGATCGAAGAGACGAACGAGGCTTATAAATTCGGGGTCAATTACATTATGTACGCGCTGACGCATTGATACAGTGGATAGTGGGCAGTGGATAGTGGTTAGTGGGCGGCGTCTGCTCTCCATAAACTAACCACTATCCACTGCCCACTATCCACTAAACTAAAGTTTTAGGGGAGAACAAATGACTGTTGACACACGCATGATACGGGACGAGGAGTTGTTGGACAGGCTGGGCGACGCGCGCGGGCGGATTCTGGGCGAGATTCGAAAAGTGATCGTCGGCCAGGACGAGGTGATCGAACAGGTGTTGATCTCGCTCTTCGTCGGCGGGCACACGATCATCACGGGCGTTCCAGGGCTGGCGAAGACGCTGTTGGTCCGGACGCTCTCCGGGGTGCTCGACCTTTCATTCAAACGAATTCAATTCACGCCCGATTTGATGCCGGCCGACATCACCGGCGCCGAGATTATTGAAGAGGACCGCACGACGGGACGCCGCGCGATGGAGTTCATTCGCGGCCCGGTCTTCGCGAACATCATCCTGGCGGACGAAATCAACCGCACGCCGCCGAAGACGCAAGCCGCGCTGCTCGAAGCGATGCAGGAAGGCAACGTCACCGTCCAGGGCAACACATATCAACTGCCCAAGCCGTTCTACGTCCTGGCGACACAGAACCCGATCGAGATGGAGGGCACCTATCCGCTGCCCGAAGCCCAGCTCGACCGCTTCATGTTCAACGTCCGGATCGAGTACTTGTCCGAAGAGGACGAGGTCGCCGTGGTCAAGATGACGACCTCGCCGCAGGATTCAGACCTGCAGCGCCTGATGTCCGCCCAAGAGATCATCGAATTTCAACATCTGGTGCGAAAAGTTCCGGCGGCCGATTCGGTCGCCCGCTACGCCGTAAACCTGGTCGGCGCGAGCCGGCCCGGCCCCGACGCCCCCGACTTCGTCAATCGCTGGGTGACTTGGGGCGGGTCGCTCCGCGCGTCGCAATTCCTGGTGCTGGCAGGCAAGGCGCGCGCCATCCTCTATGGGCGCTACAACGTCTCCTGCGACGACATTCGCGCGATGGCCCAACCCGTACTGCGCCATCGCATCCTCCTCAATTTCCAGGCCGAGTCCGAAAAGGTCGATTCGGATCAGGTGATCAAGACACTGGTCGAAACCGTGCCCGAACCTAAATCGGGACTTTGATTGCGGATTGCGGATTGCGGATTCTTTGATTGCGGATTGCGGATTGCGGATTGCGGATTGTTCTGTGGAGGTTGTATGACAACCAATGAGAGGAAGCCGACGAGTCGGCATTCTGGTTGGAAGTAATAGTCGAATCGGGTTTGATGAAGGAAGAACTTGTAAAGGATTTATTGGATGAAGCCGATCAGATCGTAGCGATCATAGTTTCCTCAATCAACACTGCGCGAGGTCACAATAGATGAAGACGATATTCAAGAAATTAGCCAGGGAAGCGGCCGGACAATCCGCAATCCGCAATCCGCAATCCGCAATCGGAGAATCCGCAATCCGCAATCCGCAATCCGCAATGGGAGCGCCCAGGTTTCTGGCGCCCGAAGTGCTCGCGCGAATCACTTCGCTCGAATTGCTGGCGCGCACGGTGGTCGAAGGGTTCATATCGGGTTTGCACCGCTCGCCGTACACGGGCTTCTCGACCGAATTCGCCGAGCATCGCCAGTACATGCCCGGCGACGATCTGCGCTATCTGGATTGGAAGCTGTTGGGGCGCACCGACCGTTACTACATCAAGAAGTATCGCGCCGACACCAACGCGCAATGCAACATCCTGATAGACGCCAGCGCCTCGATGCGCTACACGACGACCGGCGTGACTAAACTGCAATACGCGCAGTTCCTCGGGTCGTCGCTGGCCTATATGGCCAACAAGCAGCAGGACGCGGTCGGCCTGATCGCCTTCGACCGCGAAATCCGCACGCACGTCCCCGCGCACAACCGCATCGGGCATATGCAGACGGTTTTCGGGCGATTGGAGCAGTTGGAGGCCGGGAACGAGACCAGGCTGTCAGAAACGCTGCATCTGGCGGCCGAGCACATCACGCGCCGCGGCATCATCGTGGTCATATCGGATTTCTACGACGACCCCGAGGCGATCATCAAGGCGCTCCAACACCTGCGGTTCAAAGGCAACGACCTGATCGTCTTCCACGTGCTCGACAAGAACGAGACCGATTTCGAGTTCACCGAGCCGGTGCTGCTCGAAGACTCCGAGACCGAAGAACAGATTCACGTTCTGCCCGACCTCCTGGCCGAAGGTTACCGCAACGCCGTCAGCGAGCACATCGAACGGTTGCGCGAGGCCGCCGCGCAGAACAAGATCGATTACGAACTGCTGACAACCGACAAGCCTTTGGATTTCGCGCTGTTTTCGTTCTTGGCAAGGAGAGCCAGGCAATAAATTCGTCGGCGCGTTTTTAAAGACGAGATGAAGGTTCGAGGATCAAAATGAGCTTTATCGGGGATTTTCAAGTTCAATTTCCCAGCCGCGGAGCGGCGTTTGAGCTTAGCCCGGCGTTTCAACGCCGGGTACGGCGACATCTCGATCTTCCAGTCGCCGCAGCGACGGTTGAGCGAAGATTCTCAGGAACAGAGAGAGCAGACGCCTTTTGGTGTAGGGGCGGGTTTTCCCCGCCCCATCGCCTGGATCATAGACAGGGGCGGGGAAAACCCGCCCCTACGTCGGGGCGCGTGATTGCGTTTAATTTTCCAAAGACCATCAACGCCGGGCCAAGGTCAAGAGCCCTCCGCGGTAGGAAGGTCAAAGGACCTAGTTTTGTTGCGGTAATTTCCGGCGGAAGCAATTAGTCATGTCTTTTCTCAATCCATTATTTCTACTCGGTCTCGCGGCGGTCGCCGTGCCGGTCATCGTGCATCTGGTGCGGCGCACGCGGGCGCCGCGCGTCGAATTCCCTTCTCTGATGTTCGTGCGGCGAATACCGCAGCGCACGATCCGCCGCCGCCGGATGCAGAACTGGCTGTTGTTTGCGCTGCGCTGCCTGGCTTTCATGCTGCTGGTCTTCGCGTTCGTGCGGCCATATTTCGGCGCCGGCCAGGCGGACGCGAATCGCGGGCAGCGGGCGAACGTCATCCTCTTCGACAATTCGTTCAGCCTGCGCTACGGCAATCGCTTCGAGCAAGCCAAGCAACGCGCCCGCGCCGTGATTGACGAGACGCGCGGCAATGAGCCCACGGCGCTCGTCACGTTCGGACAGGGCTACGAGGCGCAAAGCAGATTCACTAACGACACGGGCCGGCTGAAAGCCGGGCTCGACAGCGTCAAGCCCGGCTCCGACGCGACTGATTACGTCCAGGCGCTGCGCGGCGCCGAAGGGCTGTTCAAAGAGACCGCCGCCGCCGACAGGCGGATCGTTCTGATCTCCGACTTTCAGGCCGCCGGGCGCAACGAGGCCGAGGCTTCGTACCGCCTGCCGTCCGACGTCAAGCTGGTCACGATCGACGTCGGCGAGCAGAATTCGCCCAACCTGGCGATCACGGACGTCGGATTGCAGCCGATGATTTATCAGGCGAAATACGCGGACAGGCTGACGGCGCGCATCGCCAATTTCAGCGACGAAGAAAAGACCGGCGTACGCGTGGAGCTCCAACTCAACGACCATCCCGAGGGGGTGCGCGAGATCAAGGTCGCCGCGCGCGACGCGACGACGGTCGAATTCACCGGCTTCAATCTGAACGAAGGCGTCAATCGCGGCGTGATAGTGATCGGAGGCGACAATTTCCCCTTCGACAACCGGTTCAATTTCACGCTCCGGCGCGCCGAACAGATGAAGGCTCTGGCGATTGAAACGGCTACGCGCGGGCGCAGCGAGAGTTTTTATTTGCGCAACGCGCTGACCACCGGCGAAAACCTGCCGTTCAACCTTGAGGTCAAAACTGCAGGCTCGGTCAACCCGGCGGACCTCGGCGCTTATCGAGTAATCATCCTCAACGACGCGCCGGTCAATCAGGCGATGGCCCAGGCGTTGATCAAATTCGTCGAGGGCGGCGGCGGACTGGTCATCGGCGGCGGCCCGCACACCGACCCGGCCGCGTTCAATCAGGTCTTCCAAAACTTCGCGCCCGCGAAGCTGGAAGAAGCGGTTCGGCTTACCGGCGGCGATTACGTGGTGATGAGCGAGATCAAGACCGATCATCCTATCTTCGAGGTCTTCAAGCGCAGCGGGAGACTGGCGATGGCCCGCGTCTTCGGCTACCTTCGCGCGACGGCGCGCGAAGGGGCCGGCGTGATCGCGCGGTTCGAAGACGGCAGCCCGGCTTTAATCGAGGCCACGCGCGGCGGCGGCAAGCTGTTGCTCTTCACTTCGACATTCGACGCGAGCTGGAACGATCTGCCGCTGACGCCGATATACCTGCCGCTCGTTCGCCAGATGACGCATCACCTGGGCGAACACGAAGAGCGCGCGTGGAGTCTGGTCGGCGAGACATTCACCGCCGCGCCGGCGAAAGACGGGACCCCGCCGGCTGTGGACGCGCCTAACGGCGAACGGATCACCGACCGCAAACAGACCAGCGACGGCGAATTGATTGTCGCGGCGAGGGAGCCGGGGTTCTACCGCCTGCGATACGCCGGCAATTCCGATTTCGCGGCGGTCAACCTCGACGGCAAAGAATCGGATTTCACCAGACTCGACGTCGAAGCGTTTGTGGCGGCGACGACCGGCGCCGGTCCGAAGGCCGGGGCCGAAGCGGCGGCGAAAGAGAGGCTGAGTAAAGAAGAGATCGAATCGCGCCAGCGCGTGTGGCGCCTGCTGCTGTTCGCCGCGTTGCTGCTGTCTATTACGGAAGCCGTCTTGGCGCGGCGGACGAAGATGGCTAGGGTTATAAATTGAAATGGCCAAGCATGCAAAAGTCATCCAGCTCATCCGTGAAAAAGTGCGGAACGACTTGGGAAGTTTATGAGTAATACCACTTACGATTATGGCAAATGCCAGGTTTGCGGCGAACAAATGGTCGAACAGCAAATCAAACAGGATTTCTGGATCAAAGGGGATTTGATCGTTATCGAAAACATTCCAGCGGGCGTGTGCCCGCAGTGTGGCGAGAAGATTGTGAAAGCGAATGTCGGACGGCAAATTGCGACGATCATTGCCGACATCGAACAAGCGCAACCTGTTCGTAGCATCAGTGTTCCGGTTCTTCAGTTCAAATTGGCGGCCTAATCACGGCCTGTGAGCGAAGGGCTTGAAGATAACAAAGGTCATCCGATAATAAGTATGCCTGCGCGAAAAACCACAAAAACAAATAAAACTACGACGCGGAAGGCCGCAAGTAAAAAAGCGCCGGCGCCCGCTCCGGCGGCGAAGATCGCCGTCCCGATTTACCAGATCAAAGTGACGTTGAAAGGCGCCAAACCGACCATCTGGCGCAGGATTGAGTTACGGAGCGACGCCACCCTCGGCGAATTGCACGCGGTAATTCAGATGGCGATGGGCTGGACCAATTCGCATCTGCACCATTTCATCGTCGGCAGGCCCCCGAATCTACGGTTCATCGGCGCGCCGATTCCGTATGAGGGCGACGATCTGCCGGATGAGAAGAATGAGGACCAGATCGTGATCAGTCAGGTTCTTTCAGCGACCAAAACGAAGATAGTTTACGAATATGATTTCGGCGACTCCTGGGAGCACGAAGTGGTTTTGGAGAAAATCGCGGACGCCGAGGCGAGGGCCGATTACCCGCGATGTATTGCGGGAGAGAACGCCTGCCCGCCGGAAGACGTCGGCGGCGTGTGGGGCTACGTCGATTTTCTGCAGACGATAAATAATCCCGAGCACAATCAGCGCGAGGAGTTCTTGGAGTGGGTCGGCGGCGCCTTCGACCCGGAAGAATTCGATCTCGATGCCGTCAACAAGTTACTCCGGATTCGCGAAAACTTCGAATTGTACGGGCGCGGCATTATTTAGGAGGGCAATATGAACGACCATCTGATCGTCGTCATCGGCGCGGTGCGCAAGCGCCGCAATCTGCTAATCGTTTTGCGCGGGCTGGCGATCACGATCGCCGCGACGGCGGCGCTGCTCGTCATCACGGGCCTGGCCGCGTACCGCTTTCGCTTCAGCGCGGCCGCGCTCGCGTCATTGCGCATCTTCGCGGTCTTGAGCGTGACCGCCGCCGTCTACTTCGCCCTCGTTCGCCCGCTGCGCCGCCGCGCGAGCGACGCTCAACTCGCGCGCCTGGTCGAAGAGAATCATCCCGGCGTTGAAGACCGCTTCGTCAGCGCGATCGAGTTCTCCGGCGAAGAGACGCGCGCGGCCTTCTCGCCCGTGATAATTGACCGTCTGGTTGACGACGCCGACAGCCACGCGCGCGACGTCAGCGTCGACGAGATCGTTCCGCGAAAACGATTCTGGCAATTCGGCGGGGCGGCCGCCGCGAGCCTGGCGTTGTTCATCGCCGCGCTGATCTTCGGCCCGAAAGAGATCACGATGGGCATCGCGCAAATCATAACGCCGCAGAGCCCGGTCGCCGCGTCCAACGCCTTGAAGTTCGAGGTCAAACCCGGCACGGCGCGAGTCCCGAAAGGCTCCGACCAGAAGATTTTCGCCAAGCTGATAAACTTCAACTCCGAACAGACGACGCTCTTCACCCGCAAGGCCGGCGCGAGCGACACTCAGTGGATCGGCCAACTGATGGAGCCGGCCAAAAACAACAACGAGTTCCAGTTCTTCATTTTCAACATTCAGGACGACACCGAATACTGGGTCGAATCGAACGCCGTCAAATCCGAAGTCTTCAAACTGACGGTCGCCGATCTGCCTTACGTCAAACGCATCGATCAGACGCAGAGCTTCCCCGCCTACACCGGCCTCGCGCCGAAAACGATAGAGGACGCCCCGAACGTCTCCGTCCTCGCCGGCACGACGGTGAAGCTCGTGGCCAGGCTCACAGGCAAAGCCAAATCAGCGCGGATCGTCCTGCGAGACGGCGGTAAGATCGAGATGGAGAAGGCCGGCGAGACCGATTTCGCCGCGTCGATGACCGTCAACAAAGACAACACCTATCACATCGAGGTCACTAGCGTCGAAGGCGACGACTACAACGGGTCGAACGAATACGACATCGCCCTGCTCGAAGACCGCCCGCCCACAGTCAGTTTTGAAAAGCCCGGACGCGACACGCGCGCCACGAGCGTCGAGGAGGTCTTCACGCAGGCCAAGGCCGAAGACGATTACGGCGTGCTATCGCTCGACCTCTATTTCGCGGTCAACGGCGGCGAGGAGAAAAAAGTCGACCTGCAGAAGCTGAAAGGCGAATCGGCGCGCGAGATGACGGGCGCGCACACCTTCTTCCTCGAAGAGTTCGGGTTGCAGCCCGGCGACCTGATCTCTTACTACGCCAAGGCCCGCGACGCGCACAAAGAAACGACCAGCGACATCTACTTCATCGAGGTCAAACCGTTCGAGAAGGAGTTCAGACAAGCGCAGCAGCAAGGCGACGGACAGGGCGGCGAACAGCAGGAGGGGCTGACCAAACGCCAGAAAGAGATCATCGCCGCGACCTTCCGAGTCAACCGAGACGAGGCGACCTACTCCGAAAAGGAGAAGGAGGACAACTACAACACCATCGCCCTGGCTCAGGAGAAACTGCATGAAGACGCCATCGCGCTCGTCGAGCGGATCAAACGCCGCATGGGCGACGGACTCGGCCAGAACCAGGATTTCGTCAAGCTGGTCGAACACGTCACCCAGGCGTCGAAAGAGATGGAGCCCGCGATCAAGGAGCTGAAATCGCGCAAGGCCAAAGACGCCATGCCGCCCGAACAGCGCGCGTTGAAGGAGTTGCAGCGCGCCGACGCGATCTTCCGCGAAATCCAGGTCTCGTTCAACCAATCGGGCCAGGGCCAAAACAGCCAGCAGGCCGAAGAACTCGCCGACCTCTTCGAACTCGAGATGGACAAGAGGAAGAACCAGTACGAGACGCTCAACCGAGAAGGCCAGCAGCAGTCGCAACAGCAGGACGACGAGGCGAAGCGCAAGCTGGAAGAGCTGGCTCGCCGGATGCAGCGCGAGATCGAACAGCAGCAACAGCGCATGCAGCAGGCCCGCAACCAGAGCGGCGGCGGAGGCGGGCGCCAACAGCAGCAAATGATCGATGAGGCCCGCAAAGCCGCGCGCGAACTCGAACGGCTCTCGCGCGAGCGGCGCGACCCGCAAATGCAGGACCTGGCCAACCGTCTGAATCAGGCCGCCGACGAGATGCAGCGCGCCCAGAACGCCGCGCAAAACAACAAAGAACAGGAGTCACTTGCGCGCAACCTGCGCGCAATGCAACAACTGGAAGAAGCGCAACGACAATTGAATCGGCTGAAGCAGTCGCGGGGCGGCCAATCGATCCAGGATCTGAAACAGCGCGCGGCCCAGGCGGCCCAGCGCCAGAATGAAATCACGAAAGACGTCGAAGACCTCGCCCGCCGCGCCCGCTCCGGCGACTCTTCGGTCAACAATTCAAAACAACAGTTGTCCGAACGCAAAGACCAGCTGGCCAATGATGTCGGCAATCTCGAAAGAGACATCGATCAGGCCGCGCGCGGCCTCAGCCAGGAGCAGCAAGCCGCCGCCAACAAACTGCGCGAAGCAGCCAGCGGCCTGCGCCAGAATCGCGTGCAGGATCGCATCCGCACCACGCGGCAGCTTATGGAAATGAACCAGTTCGACGTCGCGCGACAGGGCGATCAGACGATCCAGCAGAACCTCGGACAACTCGAGCAGCAACTGGCCGAAGCCGAAAAGAACGCGCAGCGCAAAGGCGCGGGCGGAGAGACCGAGGACGCCCTGGAAAGAACGCGAAAGCTCGCCGACAACCTTGAATCGATGCGCAGACAATTGGGCGACCGTAACCAACCTGGCAATCAGCAACAACAGGGTGATCAGGCCAACCAGGGTCAGCGGCAGGGGGGCGATCGAAATCAGCAAAGTCAAAATCAACCTGGGCAAGGCCAGCGACAAAATCAACCGGGTCGCCAGGGTGATGATCAACGGCCTGCTCAAAACCAAAATCAAGATGGACGTGGGCAAAATCAGAATCAAGGCCGACAAAGCCGGCAAGGCCGATCACAAGACGGACGGAGCCAGGACGGCCAGCAACCTGGCGGCCAACAACCTGGCGGCCAGCAATCAAGTGGGCAGCAACCTGGCGGCCAGCAGCCGGCTGGTCAACAGCCGGGTGGTCAACAGCAATCTGGCGGCTCCCCGAGCAACGGCAGCCAACAAACGTCCACCCGGCAAAGCGATCAGGCCAACAGAGGCGGCGGCCCGCCCCAAGGGTATGACCGCCGCCAACTCGGCTCCGAATTGCGCGAAAGTCTGCGCGAGGCCGAAGACATACGCCGCAACCTGGGCAAGGATCGCGATTTGGCAAACGGCCTCGATCAGGCGATTCAAGGTTTGCGGCGCGCCAACGACGCGCTCATGCGCGACGACATGCAGACCGCGCTGTTATTGAAAGACCAGGTGATCGAGCCGCTGCGCGGCGTCGAGCTGGAATTGAGCAAACGGCTGCAGTTGAAGCTCGGCAAGAACAACCTGCGATTGTCGGACGAGGGCGAAGCGCCGGCGGCTTACCGCAAGCTGGTGGACGAGTATTACAAACGGCTGTCTTCGCGGCCGTAGTAGCTCTTCCCTCTCGCCGAGATAGGGCCTTGTCTGGGCTATTTCGCTTGAATGAAGAGGATGACTAACCGCAGAGGTCGCCGCAGGAACGCAGAGCTTAAGAACTATCAGCCAACCTCCGCGCCCCTTTGCGTCCTCCGCGGTCAAAATCTATTCGCCCAACTGAAAACTGCTGTAAACGCCGTCGCCCGACGATTGTAGTTTCATCCGATAACGTAACATCATTAGTTCACAACCTCCGGAGAGTCTTGATGTCGTCGAAACGAGAACTCCGCAGCTCGGAATGGTTCGGGCGCGCGGACAAGGGCGGATTCATCCACCGCAGTTGGATGAAGAACCAGGGATTTCCCAATCACCTCTTTGACGGAAGGCCGGTCATCGGCATATGCAACACGTGGTCGGAGTTGACGCCGTGCAACGCGCACTTCCGCGCCATCGCCGACGCTGTCAAACGCGGCGTTTACGAAGCGGGCGGCTTCCCGCTGGAATTCCCGGTCATTTCGCTGGGCGAATCGACGATGCGCCCGACGGCGATGCTATTCCGCAATCTGGCCAGCATGGACGTCGAGGAATCGATCCGCGCCAATCCGATCGACGGCGTGATCCTGCTCGTCGGCTGCGACAAGACTACGCCGGCGGCGTTGATGGGCGCGGCCAGTTGCGACCTGCCGACGATCGCCGTGTCGGGCGGGCCGATGCTCAACGGCAGATTCCGCGGCGAACAGATAGGGTCGGGAACCAACGTCTGGAAGTTCAGCGAGGACGTGCGCAGCGGCGCGATGCCCTTGTGCGATTTCCAGGAGGCCGAAAGCTGCATGAGCCGCTCGGCCGGCCATTGCATGACGATGGGCACGGCCTCGACGATGGCCAGCGTCGTCGAGGCGATGGGGATCGGATTGCCGATGAACGCGGCCATTCCGGCGGTCGATTCGCGCCGCTACGCGTTGGCCCACATGGCCGGACGCCGCATCGTCGAGATGGTTCACGAAGACCTGCGGATGTCGCGAATCCTCACGCGCGAGGCGTTTGAAAATGCGGTACGCGTCGTCGGCGCGATCGGCGGTTCGACGAACGCCGTCGTTCACCTGCTGGCCATCGCCGGGCGGATGGGCGTCGATTTCAAACTCGACGATTGGGACCGGCTGGGGCGCGAAGTCCCCTGCCTGGTCAACCTGATGCCTTCGGGAAAATACCTGATGGAGGATTTCTATTACGCGGGCGGATTGCCCGCCGTGATCCGGGAACTCGGCGATCTGATCCGACGCGACGCGCTGACCGTCAACGGCAAGACGATCGGAGAGAACGCCGCCGACGCGCCCTGCTACAACCGCGACGTGATCCGCCCCTTCGACGATCCGCTGACGAAGCGAGGCGGACTGGCCGTCCTGCGCGGCAACCTTTGCCCGGACGGCGCGGTCATTAAACCTTCCGCGGCGACCCCGGCGCTGATGAAACATCGCGGCCGCGCAGTTGTCTTTGAAACCATCGAGGACCTGCACGCTCGCGTCGACGACCCGAACCTGGAGATCGACGAATCGAGCGTGATGGTTCTGAAAAATTGCGGCCCCCGCGGCTATCCCGGAATGGCCGAGGTCGGAAACATGCCGCTGCCGCCGAAGCTACTGCGACGCGGCATAACCGACATGGTCCGAATCTCGGACGCGCGGATGAGCGGAACCGCTTACGGCACGGTAGTGTTACACGTCGCGCCCGAAGCCGCGGCCGGGGGCAACCTGGCATTGGTCGAAAACGGCGATTTGATCGAGCTGGATGTCGAGGCGAGGAGACTCCACTTGAACGTAGGCGACGAAGAACTGGCCAGGCGCCGAGCGAAATGGCGCCCGCCGCAATCGCAATACGACCGAGGCTATTACAAACTCTACATCGATCACGTAATGCAGGCCGATAAAGGCGCCGACCTGGATTTTCTGGTGGGGCGTAGCGGGGTTGTTGTCAATCGGGAATCACACTAGCAATGTGTGGCAGACTCTAGTCCGTCTGACTCCGTTTATCCGACGGACAGACTAAAGTCTGCCCCACTCTTGATTGTTCCGATTTAAATTCGCGGAACAGTGAGAGAACGGCGCCAAGGATCGCCACCCCGTCGCGCAAAACCCTGATCTTCGAATGACTGCCTCTCGGACGCTCGGAAAGGCTGATCGGGACTTCGACGACGCGACATCCCCCGGTCACGGCTTTGATCGTCAACTCCACTTCTGTTTCGAAGCCTCCGCCGGTCAATTTCACCCCCTTCACGAATTCACGGCTGAAGGCCCGGTACCCTGAAAGGACGTCGTTCAACCCGGCGCCGAATAAGGAGTTCACTGTCGCCCGAAATAACCGGTTCCCAAGCAGATTGACCGCCCTGGCTTTCGAGCGTGAGTCTTTCGTCCACCTCGCCCCAATCACCATTTCCGCCTGCCCGCGCAGGATCGGTTCGATCAACCCCTGCGCCTCCGAGGCCTGGTAAGTTCCGTCGCCGTCGACCATCACGTAGATGTCGGCTTCGACCTGCCGGAACATCGATTGAACGACATGCCCTTTTCCACGTCTATCCTCGCGGCAGACGACGGCCCCCGCTTCACTCGCCAGTTGCGCCGTTCGGTCGGTCGAGCTGTTGTCAAAGACGTAGACCTCCGCTTGCGGGAGCCTGCGCTTAAACCCCCGCACGACCTCCGCAACCGTCACTTCCTCGTTGTAACAAGGAATCAGGATCGCGATTTTGGATGGGCAAGAAGTTTGCATAAATTCGCCTTGAATCGGGGCAGCCAATAGTGGGACAGACTTTAGTCTGTCCACCACCAATTCACTCCATGGACAGACAAAGTCTGTCCCACTATTACCTGAGTCGGAAGACCTTGAAGCCAAACATCGCATCACCGCCATATACCTGCTCTAAATGCTTGTGACTGTACGCCTCGAAGGTGACCCAGTTCTGCAATTGCGGCAAATAGTCGAGCGTTCCGTTCATAGACCTCTTGCCTAGCGAGATGTCTCCTGAAGGCCCGCTCCCTTCCGCGCCAATGTATGCGACAAATCCGAATAGATCAGGATAGTAAATCACGTATTCGACGCCTTCGCTTCTGAGCGCTCGATGGACTTCGTCGAGTGACGAATGGCGACTCAATAGCCTGCGCCATTCGACCGACATCCAGCCCGCATCCGAAATATGCGGGTGATTCAATCCGTAACTGAGCTGCGCGCCGATCATCAGCGCTCGTCCTCCCGGCGGCAATTGCCGATTGACGAAGTCGAGCATACGGTAGTCGCCCCTTACGTTAGTCAGGAACTCCTGCCGCGACAGCGCCCCGTTGACGAACGGCCAGACTTCTTTGAGATTGAGTTCATGCACGCCTTGGACAAGGACCATTATCAGGGTGCCTGACACGACAACTGCGGCTAGCCATCTCCCGTGGCGGAAGTATTTTCCGATTTGTTCAGCGACGCCTTCGAGCGCGTAAGCGGCGACGACCGTAAGCGCGGGATAGATCGGCAGCAGGTATCGCGCCACCCAAACAGTCCAGACCGTGAGCAGAAAGAAGCCCGCGCTAATGACGAGAAGCCAGGCGCCCCATCTCGACCTGCGAACCAACAGTACCAGTGGGATACATAAAAATAAGTAGTTGGGCGTCAGCATTGGGTCGCTCACGATGTAGTTGTTTCGTTTGGTGAAGTACTCCCAGAACCTCAATGGACGTCTCTCGGGTCGCATTGAGGCGAGGTACGCCATGTTTTTTTCAATGGCGGCCACGGCCTCCGGATTTTCCTTACGCGCCTGCTCGAAGTGCGCCGCGATCTTCCGCTCATCCTCGGCGGTGAAGTAGCGAGGAGAGCCGTTCTCGAATTCGGCCACCTCGCCGGTGAAGAACGGATAGACCGGGTTATGGAACCAGACCGCGTTCTTGACAAACCAGGGAGCGGATGTCGCGAGCGCGATGGCGATGAAAAGCAGCCCCTCCCTGGCAATCGCGGCGAGCGGGACGCGCTTGCGCAGGCGCTCGATGCAGAACATAGCGCCGACGCATAGCAGCCATATCCCGGCCGAATACTTGACGCCCAGGCTGAAACCCGCCAACAAGGCGCTGGCCACGAGCCAACCCCGCTCTCCCGTCTCCAGATAAGTGATTAGCGCCGCCGTCGTCATGAAGAGCATTCCGGCTAGCGTGACGTCTATCCTGACAGTGACGGCGATCTCGACTACCATCCCTGCGGCGAAGAAGGCGAATAGGGCCAACGCCCCGGCGCGGCGCGACAGGAATCTTGCGCAGAACGCGTACGCCCCGAAGGCGCTGACGACTGCCAGTAGGAGGCTGAGCAGTTTGGCCGCGATGTCGGTCTTCGCCATCAGGCAGACGGCGTAGAGCATATGGACCAGAAACGGCAGGTTCCCGGAGAAGTTGTCGGTCAGAGGAAATACGCGGCCGCTCTCGACGAAAGCCTGCGTTACCGGCAAATGATAGATGGCCTCATCGGGAGAGTAAGGCGGCGTCGCGGCCCGCAGAATAAACAGCGCAAGCATGAGTGCGAAAGCCGCCGAACAGACGACCCTTTCAGGCGCCGCGTAGAGGCTGCGCAAAAAATCGCGCGACAGGTCATAAAGCCGGATCATCTCGCGATGGGTGATCGCCGTAACGATCGCAAAGAACAGGACGACAGGCAGAGGGCGCAGCCAGCCGGCGAGCCCCAATCCGAGCAGGCCGAGGCCGAGCGCGCCCACGCCGAGCATGACCGGGTAGGCCACCTCCTCGGCGTGGCTGACGAAATCCAGTTTGAGAATCCGGCAGACGCCGCGCCCGACACAAAAGGCGCTGGTGATGACCGCGACCGCCAGCAGCAGGTCGAAAGCGCGGTCCCACAGGGCGAGAGAGCCGCGATAATCGATCGTCGCCTTCGTGATTTGCAGGTGCGCATAAATCGCCATCGTTGCGAGCGCAGCGAGAAGGAGGAGCAAGCCTGCCTTTCTTAAAGCAGGGTGTTTAAGGATGATCCGGAAGTTCATTTGTTCGGCATCCCCTTGCTCCCATTCGTGAACACTTTTGTTCATTCGTAGCCGCCTTCCTTTTTGTTTCGAAGCGCCGACCTGGCGGTGAAACAAGCTAGTCCAGCAAAAGTAATCGCCGAGACCCACAAGGCCGCCCTGTCATACCATTGCCGACTGAAAGTGAGCGCCGCAGGCCCGTCCGCGAACGTCAAAATATAAAAGGGCGTGGCAGCATAGAGCATTTCGCCGTCTGCCCGCCGCCACTTCGGGTGAAAAGTGGTCGCCACCAGAATCGGCGCCGGTTCAACTGCCTTAACGGCGTCATTCACGGGCGCGTAGTTCAGCTTGATCGAATTTTTCCCGACTTCGACTGGCACGGCCTCTAGCTTCATGGGTGAACCATCCGGCGCGACAAAGGTCGGAACTTTGTTCTGATCGAGGGCGCGGCGGATGGCGAACCACTTGCGGCGAATCTGAGTGGGGTTGTAATGATAGGTCGGGAACGACGAATTCACCCTCTCGCCCGGCGCCTCCTTTTGGCGTTCGACGACCTCCAGCCTCATGAACTCCGAACGTGCGGCGTTGATCCGCTGGAACAATGGAGCGTCGCTCGCCACGGCGATCAGCAACCTTTTTCCCGCGAATTCGCGTAACCGCTCGAAGGCCCGGTCGCAGTCGCCGCAGTCGTAGGTGTCGAGGACGAGCGCCCCGAAACCATCGAGGCCGGGCAATCGATCAATCTTCTTCTCCGGCGCGCGCGCCAACAGCACGTCGAACCAGCCGTCGGCGAATTGCTCCTCTGCCCAGCGGATGAAGCTCGATTCGTTGCGCCGCCTCTCCTTGACCGTGAAGTCGCTGACTACCAACGCCGGCCGGTACGGCAATACGCGGGCGCGAGGCGGCGGCCCCTCCTTCAACTCGAACACGCTCCATGCGCCGAAATCGTGTCGCGGGCCAATCGCCGGTTCTTGAGCCACGTCGAATTTGATCTGCGGCGTGTGGATGACGAGGTAGCGCACGCCGACCATCCTGGCCCGTTCCAGGCGCTTCGACATGGGCTGCGCCATGAAATCCAGGTCGTCGCCCAGGACCGAGCTGATCCCGAAGTGGTAAGACGCGCCAGAGAGCGTGTTGACGACCGGCAGGAAGAAGAGAGAATTGACCGAGGCCTCGTGGTAGGCGACGCTCAATGTCTCGTTTCCCTGAGCCGCCAGGTAAGCGTTGATCGCCCGACCGTCGAACTGCGCCCGCGTCTCAGGTTGCGGGGGAACCTCGACCAGGTAGCGCCCGTCGCGCTGCCCTTTCGCATAGTCCAAAATGCGGGCTATCTCCGAGAACTCTTCGGGAGAGTAAAAGGAATACTGAATCCCAGTCCCCGGCGAGGTAAAACCGGCCACGAGGAGCGACACTAAAACAACGCCTGTCGCTGCGAATTTCCTCCATCTAAGAGGCTCCACAGAACCTGAGGGATCGCGGGGAGCTTGCCAGAAGGCTCTTTTCTTTCTCTCCTTCTCTGCGGAGCCTCCGCTTTCTCCGCGACTCTGCTGTAAGATCAATGTCGCATTTTCCGGCGCGCTTCCGGGATATTCATCAGGCGGGCTTGTCAATTCTCGGAAAACCGCCGCCAACGCGTGGCCCGCGGGAACGGTCAGCAGAAAGATCAGAATGGCCAGCAATCGCGGGGCCTGAAAGGGAAACCACTCAGGAGCGACCGTCGAAGAGAGGAACAGAGCCACGGCCAGCAATCCACACCCGCCAAGATACGGCCACATCCCTGGAGACGAATTCCGGCGCCAGATGGCCGCGCCGATGAGCGCCACGACGCAATAGCCCCACAGAACAGGGGAGAAAAAATGGTTGAGATCGACCGGGTCGGGGCGGGTGACGAAGTATTCGTACTCGCTTAACATCGGCGCCAGCCAGAAAAGCGCTAGCAGAACGCCTACCAGAACGACCGCGAGACGGCCCAACAGCCTCTTGACCGTCGGGCGGAAATCGCCGCTACCAAACGTCCGCCGACATTTCCACCCGTCGCAAAGCAGAGTCGCCGCCACAAAAACAACCGCAACGACCGCGGCGAAGAAGTTCGAGAGGATCGTTAAAGCCAGCGTTATTGCCGAAAATCCCGGTCTCCACCGAGATTGTGAGTTTGACAGATAGATTGACAACCATATGACCAGCAGGACGAAACCCAATGATTGCGCATACAGTCCGAGCTGAAATGTGCTGAATAAATCGATCCCCGAGTTGAACCTCAGGTAGAAGCGCGAGTCGGCGAGGAGGAAAAGGCTGATAACCGCCGCGCCGGAGGCGGCAAGAGCGTCGCGCCCGGCAATCTTCCGAGCCGCAATCCAAACCGCCAACGGCAGAAGGAGAACAGGAATCAGAACCGCCAATTTGAATGCCGCCCCGGAAGAAAACAAGCGCGAATGCTGAAGCAATGCAGCCAGCCAGACCTGGGCTGGGGGGTAAAAGTTTAGGTATGGCATCCCGCCAAAGGCAGCATCTGTCCAACCAAATGTGTCAGGAAAGATCGAAGCTGAATGAATTTCCGTAAGCGCCTGATGTGATGATCCATCCCAGGCTGCCGAACCCGCGGAGTTGAACAGGCGGCATCTCCCTTGAGACAAACAGAGTAAAAGAGCGGCGAAGCCTCCAAGTATGACGACTAATAAACCTGATCGTTTGTAATTAAACTCCACAAGACAACTGGCTCACTGACAGTTCATGTTGGCACGGGTATACATGAAAGCCATCCTACAATGTATTGATCGAATTATGCACAAGTAATAAGCCCAGCCGTTTGCAAACCAACTTCAAGTAGATGCGGATCAGTCGGGGCTTGGTCCCCATACGTATTGCCCAAGTCTATTTATATATCCTCTTGTACCATCAAAGTTACTTACTGGAGCCAATCCACCTCGAAAACTGTGCGCGTCTTCAAACTGAGGGCGGATCACAAAGTTTCCAGTTTTGTCAATGAACCCCCACTTGCCATCTACTTTTACCGCCGCAAGCCCTTCAGTAAACCAATTCGCAAAATCATAACTCTGAGAGATGACCTGTTTGCCAGTCTTATCTATGTAGACCATCTTGCCATTTATTCGAATAGACCCCAGCCCTTCGGAAAAGGCCACGGCCCCGTCATACTGCGTAGGAATAATGACTTCCCCTTTTCTATCTATAAACCCAAACTTATCATTCTTATTCACCACTGCCAGCCCCTCATAGAAATTATCTCCGGGAGAGTAACCGTCACTTAGAGTAAGAGCCGTCTCTCCTTTTCTATTGATGTAGTGCCGCCCTCCCAAATATATGTCAACATACGCCAGGCCTTCAGAAAACTCGAGTCCATAGCTGAATTTAGGCTCGATGACGAATTTACCCGTCTTATCTATCACTCCATAATCTGGGCTTCCCGTTTCCGCGGCAAAGGCCAGCCCTTCAGAAAACTCCCCAACACCTCTAAACCTTGGAGCTATGACCATTCTCCCAGTCCTGTCAATAAATCCCCACTCGTCGCCAACTTTAACAGCGGCAAGCCCCTCGCGAAATTCGCCCCCAATATCGAATTGAGGAGCGATGACTATGTTTCCGGCGCAATTTATATATCCGTACCTGTCTTTTATCTGCACTAAAAAGAGGTAATCGCTATCACAATCCTGAGTCTCCTTGCTTGTGACAGGCTCCTGTATATTCTTATCCTCTGCCAGGCGGCAACACAGGAGGCCGAGGCAAGCAACCGTCAATAGAAATGTCCTGTAGTAATTCATAATCCCCTCCGATGCCTTCGGACATGCCAACAGCAAGACAATGCCTACCTCAAATCTCCAGGCCGTTTCTAGCGGTAAGCCATCCAGAGGTTAGGGCGCACAGTGTTTCTTAATTTCATCCTCAAGCCCAGTAATAGAGTCGATCTCTGGAGACGAAACCGGAACTGCTGGGACTTCCAGTGGCATTGAGTAATACGTTTCTGAGGGAATAGTTCTTATTCCCGCAGCATGAAGAATCTCATGCACTATCAGCACTGCGGCATTAACTTTATAGGATTGAAAGTAATACTTGTTTAGATAAGTATTATTACCTATTGTCAATGCCGTATTGCCCCAAACCCCATTAAGTCCTGCCTGCGCTTCCCCAACAGTCCTACCAATGCTTTGAGCATCCGCTTGAAGCTGTTTATATCCAGCGCCTCCTCTAGCGCTACTCCATGTTCCAGCTCGTATTGCGACGTCCTCGTCAGGATTGTAAAGGTGAAAGGTTTGTGTTTTGAGAAGATCCTCAAAATTAGCATGGGGTTTGTGCGGGAACTTGTTTATTACACTATTTACGTAATCTTTACAAGGCTGCGTCTGGATAGTACTAAATGCTTTATCAAATTTAGCGCGTAACTCTGTAAAACCGGTATTCCAATTTCTTATGTTGGGGGTAAGCGATCCAAAAGTAGCGCCCCCCTGCGCAAACACAAACTCGCCAGAAATGGCGCCCACTTCTTCATAGACAGTTACATCCGGATCATATGATGTTTCTAGCGGTCCATCTATCACACTGACAAGGCTGTATTCTGGCTTTCCAGGTATCACCTTTGGCTCCAAACGCTTCCGCTCGATAAACTGGCCATCTATGGCAGCCGCTCTAACGCCAGCCACGACAGTGGCGGCCTCCGGTGTCATTGGCCCTCCGCGCGAGATCAGTGTCACTCCCCATACGCTGCCGTTACTGATCAGGCTGAAGGCGGTCCCGCACGAAGACTGTATCCCGTCAATCGAGCATCCTAGTCCCCAGCTTCCGGCGCTGGGAGAGCTAATTCCAGTTCTCGAGAAATTGGCTGAACTATATTGGTAGAAACCTTGGGGCGGCGGGCCCGGGTTCCCCGACGGAGGAGACCAAAAATTGTTGATCTCGTTTTGAAACGCCGCCACCGCCAACACTCCCAGCGGGTCTATCGAATACGTGCTGCCTCCTGCCGAACCAACTGACCGAGCTATCGTGTCGAGGGGGTCTCGATGGTTCCACTCCACTATACTGTTCAGGTTCGGCTGACTCCCTGACACGCCCTGGTCATACTTTCGCACCGCCACCTGTTGCCCGTTGACATAGATGAAGACTTCGCGGTGATACGCCTTCTGTTCCCCCGGGGGGTTGCTGGCGTCGCCGTCGAGTCTGATCTGCGCCAGATTCTCCTTGAGTATGCTCGACCACAGATAGTAGGTCAACTTCGATCCTGTCGGATTAGTACTGGGAGGAGGATTGATGTATGTTTGCGAGATGAGGCGTCCGTCGCCGTCGTAGTAGAAGGTATCGGTGGATGTCGTTTTGACCCGCCTGCCCACCGCGTCGAAGGTGTGCGTCTTTCCACCTTCCGATGTCACATTTCCTTCCGCGTCGTACTGCCAATTCTGCGCCTGCCCCCCGTCCATCACGTTGCTGGCGATGTTGTTGGTATATGTAGCCGAAAACGTGTTATCCCTTATGTACCAATACTTCCCCTGACGCAACGTCATGTGACCGAACTCGTCATAGCCGTAATCTTGCCGCAGTTGCGCCGGCTCCCCGCTCCCGAGCCCCGCTTCCGATGCCGACCGAGTCGCCGTCACACGCCCCGCGTGATCAAAGCTGAACGACCGGTCGAGACGGCGGTCATTGAGCGCCTGAACTCCGCTCAGCCTCCCGTCCGCAGTGTATGTGTAGTCGGCCGCCAGCTTGTCCTGGTCGTCAATCTGGCTGACCTGCATGCGGGCGTTATGGCTCATCGTGATCGAGTAGTTCTGGTGGCCGAAGGAGTATCGCTTCTCCGTCCCCCAGGCGCGGTAGGCCACTTCCGTGACGTAGTCCGACACCCCGTCACGCGGCGTCCCTGAAACTCCGGTTATCCGCCCGGCCTTGTCGCGCGTGTAGTCAATCGTATCCCCGGTCGGAGTGGTGATGCTTTGCAGTTGCCTGCCGAGGTTGTAGGAGTAGCCGATCTGATAGCTCGTTTGTATCGGCTGGCCGGTCCCGTAGTACACGAAATGGTTGTTGACGAGATCACTGAATTGCCGCGTCTCGCTCGTCAGCAGGCCAAGCGTGTCGTAGCCGTAGGTTACCGTCCCGGCCCCGTCATTCATCACCGTCCGATTCCCGTTCTCGTCGTACTGGAAGGAGACGCCCGGCGTGTTCGGGACGGCCGATTCATTCGGCGTAGAGTAGGCGATGTTAGTGGTAAGGTGGCGGGCGTTATAGCTGAACGTGGCCGATGCCCCGCGCGCGTCCGTGGTCGTCTGCAGCAGGTCATCTTTGTAATAGGTGTAGACAGTCCCCGACGCGCCCTCTTCGGGCCGCTTGCGAAAGCTCATCCTGCCGTGACCGTCATAGTTCATCACCGTCTCCTGGCAAATTCCTGTCGGGCAGGATTCGTCTTCCGGATCGGGACCCGCCCCTTTAAACGCCCTCACTCTGGTCACCTGATCCCGCGTGTTATAAGTGTTGATGGCAGTAGAGTAGACTGTCGTTCCGTCCCAGTTGAAAGATTGCGTCTTCGAGAGCCGCCCCAGAGTGTCATAGAACGCCGTCTGTTTGCGCCCCATTTCATCGAACGTCGTCACCGACTGCCCGCCTGCGCATCCGCACCCGTCATAGCTGATCGATTTGGTCGTCCCATCCTGGTTGGTGTAGACCTTCGGACGCGCCTGCCAATCGTAGGTCTGGCTGCTCCATTCCCACTCGGCGCCCTCGTTATCTCCCGCCAGCTCCCAGTCGCCGTTTATTTCCGCCGGATTGCTCTTCCGGTCAAGTCTTCCCATAACATCATATTCATTTTTCTGCCCCCTGTAGCCGCCGGCGCTCCCCGGGTGATCTGACGCCACGCGGACCACCCTGCCGTGCCCGTCAACAACTGTGATCTGATAGAACTCGGAACTCAAATCGTTGACCGTCGTGAACGTCTGCACGGAGAGGTGATCCGGCGCATAAACATACCGCGTGTACGCCCCGTTAACCTCGTTCGTAACCTGCTGGAGTCTTCCGATCGGGTCATAGGTGTTGGCTACGGCCGCCCCTTTCGGGTCCCGGCTCCACATCACGCCCCCGAAATCGAAGTTGTATTTGACCTTCGACTCTTTGGTATCAGGGTCCTTTACACTCGTCGGATAGGCGTAGGTGTTGTGATTGACCGAATCGGAGAACGAATCTGTGTAAATCACCTTCGTCTCGTGGTTAATAAGTGGGTCGCGGCTAAAAACCACCGACCCCGACGTGTTGTACCCCACCGTGGAAGCAACTGATTTGGCGCCGTTATCCTCAGCGGTCACGTCCCATCGCGTGACCCTGTTCAGGTTGCCACGCCCTTGAACGAAACTCGGGCCGAAATTCGTCGTGTCATGTCTGATTGGCGACACGTCAGGCGGCGCAGGGGGAACCAGGAATTCCCCTCCGAGGTCATACTCGGAGGTGACTTTGGATTGAAGAGCGCCGCTCCCGTCAAAAACCTTTTGAGACGTCACCAGTTGAGTTAACCGCCGTTTGAGGTTGCCGGTATAGGCCGTCCCCCTGAGGTACCCGTATTGTGTATGTCGCAAGACCGTCGTGGGGTTGAGCGGGGCGTCGTATTCGCGTATGTCGCTGACCGCCCCGAAATCGGCGTAATCTATCTTGGTCTTCCGCCAGCCGCCATGTTCGTCATGGACGTTGGTCTCGACCACCCGCGGATTGAGCCAGTAAGAGACGTTCTCATTATCGTTGGCCCACGTCGAGTCGGTCCACTTCTTCCGCGTGCCGTTCGACCATGTCTCGGTCTGCAGCGTCAGCCCGCGCTGCCATCCCGAGGCGCCGAAAAACTCCTTGTACATCGTCCCGTCAGGCATCGTCGCCGATCCCCAGGTGGCGCCGTCTCCGTCGTATGATGTGAGTACCCCACTGTTCCAGTCCGTCGCCCAATCTGTACGGGTGAAGAAACGTGGGCAATCCGATTGCGGCCCGCCTGCGTCCGCCGGCAGGTCATACGAGATGGACGATAACAGAGTGTAATCTCCCGGAAAATTACTGGGGTTCGCCGAGTTCGGCGCGTAACACCTGATGGTCCTGACCTGAGCGTAAGTGTTGTAGTTGAGCGTCACCGTGTAATTCGTCGGCGTTGTTCCTCCGTCGCCGTCGAGCGTCCCGCCGTGATTCGGCGAGCCGTTCAATATCACGTTCGGCAATCCGGGTGCGAACAGATCGCCGCTGATCGTCGTGGAGCCGTTGAGCGTCACGCTCTCTCCCAGCATCTGCCTGATCGAGCCTTCCACCACGCCGCTGTTGAGCGAGGGCGCGTGATTGACCAGGGCGACTGCGGCTATCGACAGCGTGGCCGCGTCGCTCGTGGCATTGCCCGCGCCGTTGCTGACCACAACGGCGTAGGAGCCGATGTCGGCGGCTTGAACGTTGTTGATCGTCAGGCTCGAAGCCGTCGCCCCAGCGATCGCGACGCCGTCTTTGAACCACTGGTAGGTCAAGCCCGGCGAGTTGTTGACGGCTACCGAGAATGTCGCCGTCCCGCCCATCAGCGCAATCAAGCTCTGCGGCTGCGCGGCTATGACTGGCGGGCCGAAGACTTCAAAGAGGATGCTGTTCGAGGTCACGGTGAACGCGCCGATGAAGCCTGGAGGCAGGCCGCTGTAGCTCAGATCTGAGGCGATCAGATCGGTCGCCCCGAAAGTTACCAGCGTGTAGACATTGCCAATTGCGAAGCCCGGGCCAGTACCGAAGACAAAGTGGCGCGATCCCGCTTCGCCTTTAGTGAGCGCGCCGGTGACCGCAAGCCGATTTGCCGTGGAGTCGAGATTGAAGGCCAGCACGCCGCCCGCGTTCCACGCCAGCGAGTCTACGGTGAGCGCCGAGCCGGGAGCAGTCCCGCCCGGCATTATCGCGCCGTTTGCGCTCAGGACGACCGCGCGGCCTATCGTTCCATCGCCTGTGAGAACGCCGCCGGAGTTGACCGAGAGGTCGGCGCCCGCGCCCACGGAGCCGTCCACATCGAGAGCGCCTCCATTGACTGCGACCGCGCCAGTGAAGGCGTTGGCGGCGCCGAGAGTCAATCGCCCGCCGCCGGTCTTGGTGAAGCCTCCGGCGCCGGAGAGCGGGCCGCCGAGCGTGATGTTGCGTGCGACATCGGCCGCATCAGCAGCCTTGATCGCGATATTACCGTTGTTGGGCAGCGTGATCGGCAGTCCCGTCCCCCAGTCGGCCTTCGCGCCCAAGAGTCCGCTGCCGAAGTTGAGGTTTGTAGCGAGACTCGCAGCGCCGTCCTTGACGATGCCGCCGCCGCCGAGATAGAGCGCGCCGCCATTGATGGTGATGGTCGCCGATCCGGCGGTGACTGTTGAATCAAAGCCGAGCGTGAATTTCTCGACCGAACTCACGCCGCCGGTGAAGGTGGCTGACGCGACGTTGTTGGGATTGTTTCCCGGATTGCTGCATAACACGATGCCTTTCACGGTGTCGGTCGAGTTGAATACACCGCCCAGCACGCGCATTGCTCCGCCGCGGCCCCCGCTGGTCTGGTTGCCGATTGTGATTGTGCCGGTTGCGGTGAGCGAACCGCCCTCGATCGACATGGCGCCATTGGAATTGGCTGTTCCGAGGCCAATGGTGGTGGCGGTCGCCGTTCCTCCGGCGACAATGAATCCAGAGGTGAAGCTGGGAGTCCCCGCGCTGTTTCGGCGGATGTTGACGTCGCCAACAGTCAGAGTACCGCCGTTGACGCGCAGCGTCCCGCTGAAATCCGAGTTCGTGCGGAAATTGCCCAACGCGGCGAAGCCGCTGTCGATTACGACCGCGCTCGTTACCGCAGTGACGAGGCCGCCGGTTGTGAAGGAGCCGCCCGCAATGTTGAGCTGCGTGTTGGCTCCGAGGTTGACGGCGTTGTTGCCGATGTTGAGCGACGAGCCGGGGAGGAGTCGAAGCGCGCCGCCGTTGATCGTCAGAGCGCCGGTCAACGCCGACGGCATGGTCAACGCAAGCGGGCCGTCGCCGAGCTTGGTCATCCCCTGATTGCCTGCGAGTGAGACGCGGAGAACTGTCGAGGCGCCGACGCCCAGAGGATTGACCGTCACCGTCGGACTGCCAGCGGTGACGGCCAGCGTGAGCGCGTTGCCGGCGTCCCCGTTGTTGTCAACAATCCAATTGCCGGCCGAAGCGACGTCAGTGTCGCCGAAGACGAGGTTGCCGACGGCGCGCGGCGAATCGAGGCGCACGACCAGATCAAGACCGTCAGCCACTTCGAGCGTTGAGAAATCGGCGGTATTGCCGGCGCCACCGCCGACGATTCCGTTGAACCAGTTCGGATTGGCGCCCCACAGCCCGCCCGAAGCGGCCTGAGTCCAGATGCCGTTGCCGGTGAGCGAACGCGTGTAGACTTGACCAGTCGTGAACCCGCCATTCAACGTGTTTCCCGCTACGTCCGCGACGCCCGTCCCGCTCGCGTTCACATCGAGCCGCACGCTGCCCTCGCCTGTAAGAGGCCCGACCGTTACATCAAAGACTCTGTCCCCAGCCTGGGACAGGCCTGAGATCGCGCCCACGAGGCCGCCGGAGAAGAACGGAGTAAAGTCGGAGGCGTCAACGCCAGGCGCCTGTTCGCTGAATGTTACACGGAACGTGATTGTGTCCGCGCTGCTCGTTGCGGCGGTCGGGTTCTGGCGATTCACCGACGCCACCGCCGGAGCGAGAGTGTCTACCCTGACCGTGAAGCCGGGCGACGACGGACTCGCGCCGCCCCCCTGACTCGCCGACGCGGCGAAAACATAAGAGCCGTCGACGAGCGCCGTGGCCGTGTGATCGAAGCTCCACTTGGCGCGCCCTCGGGACGCTGAGCGAGTAGTGACCGCACTCTCAACGGTTCGTCAGAACGCTAATAAGAAATCCGGGCTAAAAAAGCGGCAGGTCAGAATGAACCCGCCGCTTTTGGTTTTGCAGAGTTTTTGGGGGTTGGGCAGCGCAAACCCAGCTTGCGCTGCCCGTTAGTTAAGGCAGCCTACTTGAATCTGACCGTCGACCTGAAGTGCCTGCCATCCCGAAGTATCACGTCCAGCTCACGGCAAGTGCCCGACCAGGCGTTACTCGTCTTCCAGAAATAGGTGTACTGGTTGGCCATTGGATCATATTGCAAGCCGAGCGCACTCTGTGTCGGCTCCCATGGTCCAATGCCGACATTCGCCCCGCAGCTGTTCGGCGAGCAGTTGATTTGTCGTGAAACCGGCGAGCCCGGAGCGAGGATGTCGAGTCCCAGGTTTAGGCCGAGGCTAAACTTGACCGGTATCGTCGAGCCTGCGTTGAAATTGTCTTTGCTGAGGGGCGGGGAAAACCCGCTGAAGGTCGGCGGGGCGCCGGTTCCGAGGAAGTATTCCCCACTGGTATCCCCTTCGGCCGTCACGCGCACCAGGTAGGTGGCCGGAGCCGGGAGCCCGGAGACATCGATCGACTCGTTGCGACCGTCCTCAAGCGGGGCGCCCGTGGCGATCAACGTCTTGCCGGCGCTGTCAAAGAGCTCGATATGCGGATCGAGCGTGTTGACAAATTCGCCCGGCCCGTCCGCCGGCGTGCTGGTTTCGAACTGCAGTCGGCCCTGGATGACCGTGATGCTGTACCAGTCGTCATTGCGATGGCCACCCTTCTGCACGCTGTCCACATAATGGGTGAGGCCGAAGGCGCGGAAGGCCAGGCCGCCGGAGGTGATGGTCGTGTCGGTGGCGGTGACGGTGTTCAGCAGCGTCTCCCCGTCGCTGTCGAACAGCCGCCCGGTGATGCTGCCGCCCACCCCCCAGACCACCTCGAAGCGGTACCACTTATTGGCCACCCAGGTCTGCGGGACCGAGCCGATGTCCGTGAAGCCGAAATTGTCGTTCCGCTGCAGGATCAGTGTACCGGTATTGCCGCCAAGGACCATTGACAGCGTACCCGCGGCGCTGGCCCCGAAGCCGACGTAGATGCGCCCGGTGGGCGCGCCCGCGGCCTGCACCCAGGCGGAGATCGTGTCCCCCTGCTGCACTGCGACCGCCGAGTCGTCGCGCCACATCCACTCAGTAAAGGTCTCGAGTTGCAGGCCGAAGGGGCCGTCGTGGGCGGCCGCGGCGGTCACACTGGCCTTGTTCGGGCCGCGGAAGGTGTAGCCGGTAAGCAGGCCGTCGTCGAAGTTCTGAAGCTGGACCGGGGCCGCGCCGCCGGTGACGTGGCCGAGCGCCCCCCGCGCCGGGTTTAGGCTCTGGGCCGTCGTATCGTTGTCCTCCGTGTCGAAGGCGGCGTTGCGGGTGACCACCAGGTCGTAGGTGGCGGCGACCGTGCCGCTGACGCGCAGGAAATAGGTTCCCCCGGTCGTGATGATGAAATTGCGGATGCCGCTCTCGTAGTTAGTGGACCCGCCGGCGCCGGTCGCCAGGACCGTACCGGCGCAATCCTCCAGGAACACGTTCGTGCCGACGCCCGACAGGTTTTTCAGCGCGGCCGATACCACGTCGTTAGCGCTGGCGCTGAACGAGTAGTAATCATTCCAGGTGGCCGGCGCGGTGACCTGGACGTCATCGACGTACCAGCCCTCGAAGTTATTTTGGATGTTGTCTCTCGTGTCGAAGGAGAAGCGGATCAGCACAGTCTGGCCGGCGAAGGCCGCTAAACTGAACGAGGCGTTACGCCAGGCGCCGCTCAGGGGCAGCTGAGCGGGGCTGGCGCTGCTGGCGATCGTGGTGAAGGTCGCGCCACCGTCGGCGCTGACTTGCACCGAGGCCACGTCAAAACTGCCATTTCCTTCCGTTTGCAGGACATAGTTGAACGTCAGGCCGAGCCCGGGTCTGTTAGGTAGCGCGATCGGCCCCGAGGTAATGGTACCGGCGGTGTTACCGACGTTATAGTTGCCGCCGCCGCCGGGTCCTTCTCCCTGGCCGAAGTAGAAGCTGGCGCCTGGCGAGTGTCCGGACTGCGTGCCGCGGCCGGTGGACAAGTGCCACAGCCCCGCCACGTGCAACGGCGGTGGGTCGTTGTTGATCACGAAGCCTTGTTGTCCCGACTCGAAATCGAAGGCCTGGAACGGCACGGAAGGCCCTGCCGCGTTCCCACCGAGCACGGCGCCGCGGGAAGCCGATGCCACCGACGTTCGCAATGTGATAAAGGAGCCTTCGATATTCTGTGCATTGGCAAGCGTGTTGTTGGTTGCGCCGGAGATGGTTCCTTCCAGTTCTCTGGCGGCGTTGAGAATCACCTGTAGCGAGAAATTGCCCGTCGTTCCGCCGGCGCCGCTCACCGTGAATGTGTAGGTTCCGCCTGTAGCCGCCGGCGCCGTCTGCAGCAGGGCAGGTTGGCCTGCGCCAGCCGCAGTGGCGCTGCCAATAACGGTAGAAGCCGGATTGCGTAGCTCAACGCTCGGTTGCAGCCCGCCCGATCCGGTGACGATCGCGGTGATAGTCTGATCAGGATCGATGGCGAGCGTGAAACTATCGGTGTCGCCCGCAAAGCCAATATTGCTATTGCCCGCGACGCTCGGGTCATAAATCAGCGACCCCTGCGGTTTTTTGGCAAGCATCGGCGTCGGGTAAGGCTTGGTCCCGATGTCTGCGACGTAGGTTCCGGTGAATGCCGCTCCGGCGTTCCCGAAGGCGTCAGTAATGGCTCCCGCCGGAATGCTGGCGGTAAGCGCTCCTTCGGTCGGAACGTTAATGGTGAATCGCACGGTCGTATTGCCGGGTAACACGTTGGCTGCTACCACCGTACTGCCGGCAATGCCGCTCAACTGCAAGTCGCCGGGTTGGACCGACGCGGGATTAATTAACTCATTGAAGGTTACGTCGTAGGTTAATGGGCCTGGTAATGTGAACACTCCGCCAACCGGCGGGGCCGTCGCAACCACCTGCAGCAGCAGCGTGTCATACCGGAATGTGCCGGTGAACGCCGCCACGGGATTCCCGGTTACCGCGCCGATGAAAGCGCCGGCAGGGATATTCATGGTCTGGAGCCCCTCAGTCGTTACTGGACTGGCGTCAAAAGTGAAGACGATCGTCGTGCTGCCGGGTGTATATGCGAAATCCGACGCTGCTATCCCGTTGACGGCGAAATCACTGGCTTGCAAGGTAGCCGGGTCTACCGGTTCCGAAATGTTCACGGTGAACGTCGTCGGCTGATCTGAGATGACGCTGGCGACGGCGGGAACCGTGGTCGTGACGTGGATGTTCAGATCGATTCGCTTGTAAAAGACGTTCGGGTCTTTGCGCGGCTCGCCGCCCGGAAGATCACTGCGATTGTCAGACCATATCACGTGGAAAGCGCCCGGAGTGGCCACGGCCTGATCATAGTCACCCATGTAGGTGGGGTTCACCACGCCGTCTCGACCAAACTCAGGTAAGGACGCGACGTCGCTGATAGCGAAGCTCGGCGTAAACGTCAGCGTAGAACCTGAGATACTGGCGGTGCGCCCATAAAACTTAAACAGATTGTTGTCGACCGGGTCTTCCTGACGGCTGTAGTAGAAGATGCCAAGATTGGCGCCGTCCGGCGTGACCGCCAGCGTCGGTTGCCACTGGTCGGTCGTGGTCGCGTCGTCGTTGACTCTGATGGGGGCTCCCCAGGCGCCGCCTCCGTCGGTAGATTGCACGACGAAAATATCACACTTATCCGTAGTGGATGGCCTGTTGTTGTAGACGACATAGATGTTCCCGTTGACTGGGTTGACGGCGGCGTGCGGGAACTTGTTGCTGCGGAAACCAGCCGGCGTTGTCGTCCCCTGCCGGATGCCGGTCAGTCCGAGGTCACCGTTTGTCCCGCCAGTCAGGCCGGTAGCCACAGTCACAGGGGGGCCGAAGGTCGCCCCCTGGTCGGTTGACTTGCGCATTAGCAGAGACCCGGGAGCCCACCAGAACGCGTAGACGGAGTGATCGGGACCGACGGCGACAAATGCCCCCTGGGCGCCCGGAGTGATGAGCGTGCCGCCACTCGGGCCAAACGTATTGCCATTATCGGTGGAGCGGAAAAAGTAAATGCCATTGCCTACGCCAAAGTCGCGCGCCACAAGGTAGACATTACCGTTGCCGTCGCCGGCGAAATTGTCGACTGTGATCCACTCCTTGTCCTGGAAGCCTGACTTTCCCGGAGCGCCCTGCACCGGCGCCTGCCAGGTAGTGGCATTGTCATCGGAACGGAAGACCTGGATGCCGCTGCCTGAGAATTGAAGTGTCGCATAGTAGATACGGCCAGTGGAATTGTTGCGGGCGAGGACGGGATCGCCTGCGTCCCCATTGGGATTGGTTGGCAGCGTGCCGCCGTCAGTGAAGGTCGCGCCGCCGTCCGTCGAGCGCGCAAATCCTGTGAACTTGTTGCTGCCGCCTGAATTGGATCCCGAGTCGTTGAACCCGACGACGACCGTATTGCCGAAAGCCACAAGCGTAGTCTCGCTCTGTGTGAAGAAAGCCGTGCCGGTGCTGCCGGCGTTGTTGTTAACCAGGGAATTGTCAGGTGAGATCCCCTCGACGGGGCCGCCCTGTTCCGGAAACTCGCCATTCGCTATCCTCGCCAGGAAAGCTTCATAATCGAACGGTCCGTTGAACGCCTCGGACCGCATCCTTGTGGGTGTGTAATCCTCATGAAGCTCCGGCTCTTGCTGCGCCGAACTTCTGGAGTTGGAAAACAAACCCAGGAAAGCCAGAGATAAGACGATAATGAGGGCCGCATGCCAACGGGTGAATGAACGGGGACGAAAGTTCTTCATTTTTCTATTCTCCTATTTGTTGCCACATGGTTAGTCTCTTGAGGTTTCGCCACGGGGAAGTAGTTATTCTCATTGCGGATTGCGCTTAACATGGCGCCTCACCCCGCCGCCTCACACGCCACGACCCAGGACGCGAACCGGGCGACTAGCGCGCCAGTGTGTGCCTTTGCGCCCCTTCGCTTACACCCCGTTTATGACAACGCTGGAAAGCAATCCCAGAGATCTATGGTCTCCAGTAAATGGAAACTCAACGCCCGGGATTGCTTTCAGCATTGGAAGAAATGTTTTAGGGAGTAATCCTTGTGTTATTGATTACCACCGAGAGACCATTCGAACTACGATCAACGGTGACCAGGTCGGGAAGAAGATCGCCGTTGAAGTCGCCTGCAACCAGACTAGCAGGATTTGTGCCAACGCCAAAGTATGCCGCGGGTGAGGTGCGTACCACGGCTAATGGCTCAACATCATCGGCTATAGCTATAAACGTGCCACCGGCGTTCAGCAGAACAGAAACTGTGTTCGCTCCCGAGAGGGTCGCTGCCACATCAAGTCGCCCATCTTTGTTGAAGTCTCCGAGCGTCAGAGACGACGGATTGCCGGCAACTGTAAAATTGAATGCGGCCTGGAAGCCTCCGCGACCGTTTCCCAGCAACATAGAGACGTTTCCCGAACTTGAGTTGGCCGTCCCGATGTCGGCGAATCCGTCGCCATTCATGTCGCCCACTACTACGGCAATCGGGTTCCTGCCGACGGGAATGTCTCCCTGCAGCGAGAATGCGCCATCTCCGTTGCCGAGAAACACGCTGACACTATTAGTATTGGGACTCACAGTTACCAGGTCTGGCCGGCCATCGCCATTGAATTCACCAGTGGTGAGGGCAGAAATCGTATTAACGGTCGTAAAGCTCTTAGGCGCTTGGAAAGTTCCGTTGCCATTGCCTAAGAGGACCACTACCGTGCCTGGGCCGAAACTGGATCCCCCAGCCACCAAGTCCAGATTGCCATCTGAATTAAAGTCTGCGACGGCCTGAGAGGAAGGGGTGAAGTTGGTATTGAATATCCGAGGCGCCTGAAAAGTTCCGTCGCCATTTCCTAGCAGGACTGCGATAATCGAGGAGCCAGCGGCCGCCAAGTCTGGGATACTATCGTTGTTAAAGTCGCCGGCAACCGGTGGTGAAACGCTGGAGCTAAAGTTAAGCGAAACGCTTGTTCCCGCACGGAAGGTTCCGTCACCATTTCCCATAAAGATCGATAACACAAGTGGGAAGCTGCCGCTCTCAACGGCAAAATCAAGGATTCCATTTCCATCAAAATCCACCACAGCCACGGAGATCGGCGCGTTGATGTTAATTTTCGCCGCTGATTGGAATGTGCCATCGCCCTTTCCAAAGAATTCGGAGATATTGCTGCCGCTCGAGAAGGACAAAAAGGGCTGGCATGTAACCACGTCCCGGAATCCATCGCCGTTAAAGTCGCCCACATCCAGCATAGTCGGACTCCCGTTTAAGGCATAGCTGGTTGGGGATTGAAAGCTTCCGTCGCCGATACCGACCAAAATCGACATATTGTTCACGCCGCCGAATTGGTTAGAGTGGGCAATGACAAGATCCGGAATCTGATCCCCGTTAAAATCGGTCGCCTTCATGAAGACTGGACCTTGGCTGACGGCAACGTTTAGCGGAAATTGGAAGGTTCCGTCGCCAATCCCAGCCAAAATCGAAATCTCGTCCAAGTTCGAAAGCACGACTGCCAGATCAGGATTCTGGTCACCATCGAAATCGGTAATCGTAAGCGATCTAGGACTGCCATCCACGAAATTATTTATTGCCGGCTGTAAGGTCCCATTGCCATTTCCCAGCAGGACAGACACGCTATTAGAACTCGTGTTCGCTACCGCCACGTCTAGCTTTCCATCACCGTTGAGATCACCCAGGTCGACAGACCCTGGGCTGTTGCCCACGGGGAAGCTCTGTCGTGGACCGAACGTTCCATTACCATTGCCCAAGGACACTGAAACTACTCCGCCCGGAAAGCCGGTAGAAGTGACCGCCAGGTCGGGTTTTCCATCACCATTGAAGTCGCCGATGTCAATCCCGGCGGAGGAGAAGTCAACGGGAACAAAGATCGGCGGTTGAAAAGTGCCATCCCCTCTGCCAAGCAACACTGAGCCAGTACCACTAAACTGGGTCAGTGTCACCACATCTGGATTACCATCAACATTGATGTCGGCGATCGCCATGAAAGCCGGAGACTGGCCCGAGGCAAAGAATGTCACTAACGCCGGCTGAAATGTTCCGTCCCCTTTGCCACGCATTACTGAAAGAGTGGCAGTGCTTGTATTGACCACGATTACGTCGGCTTTGCCGTCATTATTCATATCTGCGGCTGCGACTAAGGATCCGCCAGGGATGAGGTCTCGGCGCGCAATGAACGACACAGACTGGGCCACGGACTGGGATTGCAACAATCCGCTTAGGACAAATATCGACAGTACTTGGGTCATCAGGATTCGGACAAAGTATTTTGATCGGGTAGATATCATAATCACTCTCCTGTGTGCAGACGAAATCTCATGCACATTGTGGGGTTTTTGGTGTCTCTTCAATATGAAGAGAAAACGGATTCGAATCTTGAAAAAATATGTAGGATTTCCCGCGAGGCCCTGGATCACTACGGAGAACTATCTGAGCGCGAGGACGCGCTATAGGCGCCTACTCCACCAGCTAAAGCAAGGTGGCTTCATTATGCACGCTCGCCCAAACGGCCACGTTCCTCATCACGAGCGACCGACAATCCCCAATTCTCAGCTCGACTTTGTCCATTCCGAGATCGGCGCGAGCGCCGATCTCAGAATGGACAAAGTCACGTTTAACGGTTAACTGCGTTGTCAACGGCCTATCTGCATAGGTCTTCCGATTACGTCGGCGAAGGTTTCTGACCCACTCGGCAATTCCGCCGCTTCGAGATACTGTCGGCACAGATCTTTCTCAACTTGCTGAAGCGGTTCGCCTGCGGCGCCAACATGGCTCGCGCCCCGTCGCGGTCCTGCATGCCAGCGGAGTGAACCACAACTAACAACAGCAGGCCGAGCGTATCAACCAGGATATGTCGATTGTAGGTTAAACGCCAATGTTCGGCGCTCGATATTTTTCAATGCCATTATCGGATTACGACATCGGAAAATGGCGCTGATTTTGTCCTTTTTGTGGCGCAGGCGCAAGCGCCTGCGCCACAAAAAGGACAAAGTTGAGCTAAGTTCCACCTGCCTGAGTGGACGCCGGTCTTCAGGCTGGTTTGATGGCGTGTATAGTATAAAGACGCACTTCGCCGACAAATGTGCCGTACTTTAATGATCCTGGAATTTCCGTCTGTAAGAATGAATCGCAGAGGAGTTCTTGCACGCCCTCCGAAGCGCCAAACTTATCGAGGACGGGGCGAAAGTCGAGCGCTGCGTCTGCACGCCGCATTCGCTGTAGATCACCGCGTACACTTCAGTTCCTCCTCTGCCGCGACGCCCGCATTCCTTCATAGACGGGGGAGCGCCGGGGCCAAACATTCCAAAGCTTCCGCCGACATCTCGCCGCGATCCAGAATACCGTCTACGACGGCTTCCGCCACCTGGTACTCATACAGACTCCCTCTCCAATAACTGATGCTAAAATCGGAAAAATATTTCATGTTACCGGATAGAATGAGATAGATTGGACTTCAGGTTGACCTAACCGGCTTCTAAAACAGGGGCTTAGGATCCTCCGCCGGGGTATGATGGGTAGACGGAAAGGCGCCTACAGCCGAAAGCCTTACAAACAGCGTTCCTGGTTCATGGCATGCCAATTGGGGTAGACTGGAAGGGCATTGGCTTAGCCAATTTGGCGCTATCTGGTAGGCCAGTAACTAAACAGTCAATCACAATACTGCTGTGGTTAGCGCGTGGTAAAACTCTTCGCTCTGGCCCGTCGGCGTGCGTAGAGGTGAATCTCATTATTTGTCGCGCTCAATCGGACGGCGCAAGTAAGCGCAGCCGCCCGCTGCTATTTATCGTCAAGCGATCACTCGCCAGCCCACCAACGATCTGGCAATTGCCGTTGATAGCCACCGCCCCCCTCGGCGCGGCGACGTAGCCGTAAACATTCGCGCCGCCATTCAGCGTCAGCCCGCCCGCGTAGACGTTGAACGTCAGCCACGCCGGATGATCGGCGCTGCCGACCACGCCTCCGTTGACGCTCACGCCGTTGGCAACGACCACTATCACAGGGCCGACCACCTGTATTTGCGCCTGGCTGTTGAGCGTCAGCCGTTGGAAGTAATAGACCGACGGCAGAACCGAGTCGGCCACTCCAAGCGTGAACCCGCTCCCGCCATTGGCCGTGAAGTCTCCGTACGCCCCGGCCGGTACGGCTACCTTGCCGGCGTTGCTGTTGAGCGTCAGGTTGCGCACGGTCGCCCAATCGCCAATGGGGTCGCTCGCATTGTTGAGCGTCACGCTGCGAGTCCCGGTTGGCGGAGCGGGCGCCGTCACTGCGGGCAGCGGCGCAGGATCAGTACGCCGGATGACATGGCCTAGCGTCACATTGCTGTTAAGCGTCACCGTGTAATTCGTCGGTGTCGTAGCGCCGCTGCCGTCGAGCGTCCCGCCGTAATTCGGCGAGCCGTTCAAGACCACATTCGGCAATCCGGGCGCGAACAGATCTCCGGTGATCGTCGTGGAGCCGTTAAGCGCCACGTTCTCTCCCAGCATCTGCCGGATCGAGCCTTCCACTACTCCGCTGTTGAGCGCGGGCGCGTGATTGACCAGGGCGACTGCGGCTATCGACAGCATGGCCGCGTCGCTCGTGACATTGCCCGCGCCGTTGCTGACCGCGACGGCGTACGCGCCGATGTCGGCGGCTTGAACGTTGTTGATCGTCAGACTCGGACCCGTCGCCCCCGCGATGGCGACGCCGTCCTTGAACCACTGATAGGCCAACCCCGGCGAGTTGTTGACGGCCACCGAGAAACTCGCCGTCCCGCCCATCAACACGTTCACGCTCTGCGGTTGCGCGGCTATGACTGGCGGCCCGAAGACTTCAAAGAGAACGCTGTTCGAGGTCACGGTGAACGCGCCGATGAAGCCCGGAGGCAGGCCACTGTAGCTCAGGTCCGAGGCGGTCAGATCTGTCGAGCCGAATGTTACCAGCGTGTAGACATTGCCGATTGCGAAGCCCGGGCCGGTACCGAATACAAAGTGGCGCGGCCCCGCTTCGCCTTTAATGAACGCGCCGTTGACCGCAAGCCGATTTGCCGTGGAGTCGAGGTTGAAGGCCAGCGCGCCGCCCGCGTCCCATGCCAGCGAGTCCACGGTGAGCGCCGAACCGGGAGCGACGCCGCCAGGCATTATCGCGCCATTCGAGTTCAAGACGACCGCACGGCCAATCGATCCGTCGCCGGTGAGAACGCCGCCGGAGTTGACCGTCAGATCGGCGCCGGCGCCGACAGAGCCGTCTACGTCGAGAGCGCCGCCGTTGACGGCGACCGCGCCGGTGAAGGCGTTCGCGGCGCCGAGAGTCAATCTCCCGCCGCCGGTCTTGGTGAAGCCCCCCGCGCCGGAGAGCGGGCCATTGAGCGTGATGTTGTGTGTGATGTCAGCCACGTCAGCGGCCTTGATTGTGATGTTGCCGTTGGCGGGCAGATTTATTGGCAAACTCGTTCCCCAATCGCTCTTCGCGCCCAACAGTCCATTGCTGAAATTGAGATTGGTCGCGAATCCCGCAACGCCGTTCTTGACGACGCCTCCCGCGCCCAGGTAAAGCGAGCCGCCGTTGACGGTGACGGTGGCCGATCCGGCGGTTACTGTGGAGTCGAAGCCGAGCGTGAATTTCTCGACCGAACTCATCCCGCCCGTGAAGGTGGCTGACGCGACGTTGTTCGCGTTGGAGCCGTTGGTGCGACAGAGCACGATGCCGTTCGTGACATCGGTCGAGTTAAAAACGCCGCCGAGCACACGCATCGCCCCGCCGCGTCCGCCGGTCGCCTGATTCCCGATTGTGATCATACCGGTCGCGGTGAGCGAACCGCCCTGGATCGACATTGCGCCATTGGAATTGGCGGCGCCGAGGCCGATGGTAGTTGCGCTAGCCGTTCCTCCGGCGACTATGAACCCGGAGTTGAAGTCGGGAGTCCCGGCGCTGTTTCGGCGGATGTTAACCTCGCCGACGGTCAGCGAGCCGCCGTTGACGCGCAGCGTCCCACTGAAATCCGAGTTCGTGCGGAAGTTGCCCAAGGCGGCGGAGCCGCTGTCAATGACGACTGCGCTCGTCACGGCGGTAACCAGGCCCCCAGTTGTGAAGGACCCGCCCGCGATGTTGAGCTGCGTGTTGGCTCCGAGGTTGACGGCGCTATTGCCGATGGCGAGCGACGAGCCGGGGAGGAGTCGAAGCGCGCCGCCGTTGATCGTCAGAGCGCCGGTCAGCGCCGACGGCATGGTCAACGCGAGCGGGCCGTCGCCGAGCTTGGTCATCCCCTGATTGCCCGCGAGTGAGACGCGGAGAACTGTCGAGGCGCCGACGCCAAGAGGATTGACCGTCACCGTCGGACTGCCAGCGGCGACGGCCAGCGTGATCGCGTTGCCGGCGTCCCCATTGTTGTCAACGACCCAATTGCCGGGCGAAGACACGTCCGTGTCGCCGAAGACCAGGTTGCCGATTGTGCGAGGCGAATCGAGGCGCACTATCAGGTCGTCAACCAGCTCAAGCGAAGAGAAATCGGCTGTATTGCCGACGCCAGCGCCGACAATGCCGTCAAGCCAGTTCGGATTGGAGTTCCACAGACCGCCCGAGGCGTTCTGAACCCAGATGCCGTTGCCGATGAGCGAACGCGTGTAGACCTGGCCCACTGTGAACCCGCCATTCAACGCATTGCCCGCGATGTCGGCGATGCCGGTACCGCTCGCGTTCACGTCAAGCCGCACGCTGCCCTCGCCTGTAAGAGGCCCGACCGTCACATCGAAGACGCCGTCTCCGGCAGGGGCCACGCTGGAGATCGCGCCAGCAAGGCCGCCGGCGAAGAACAGCGTGAAGTCCGAAGCGTCAACACCGATCACAGCCTCGCTTAAGCGTACGCGGAATGTGATGGTGTCCGCGCTGCTCGACGCCGCGGTCGGATTCTGCCGATTCACCGAGACCACCGACGGAGCGAGAGTGTCCACCCTGACCGTGAATCCGGGCGACGACGGACTCGCGCCGCCCCCCTGACTTGCCGACGCGGCGAAAACATAAGAGCCGTCGGCGAGCGCCGTGGCCGTGTGATCGAAGCTCCAATGGCCCGCGCCGTCGGCGGTCGTTGTCCTGAGCGTCGCGCCGCCGAGCGTTTTGACTGTAATTGTGTGTCCCGCCGTCGCTGTGCCGCGAATCACGAGTGTGTTGTCGGACGTGACCCCGTCAGTCGTCGACGAGCCGGTATCGTCCGTGATAGCGGTGATTGCAGGCGTGGCCACGGTCGTGTCTATAGTCGAAGCCGCGGACGGAGGCCCGGTGTTGCCGGCCAGATCCGTCGCGGTCGCGGTAAATGAGTGGCTGCCGGGACTGAGTGCAGGCCCGCTATAGGTCAGAGTCCACGCGCCTGAAGCGTCGGCGAGCGCGGTTCCGGTGACGCCGGCGCCCACGCGGGCGACGCTGACGGAGCTGCCCGCTTCGGCCGAGCCCGTGAAGACTAGCGATCCCGTGTCGGCGACGTCCGCGATCACGGGCGCGGCGGGAGGAATGAGGTCAACAGTCACGCGGAAAGGCGGCGTGGTCTGAGGGCCGGTCTGATTGCTCGCGTTGGCGGCGGTCGCGGTGAATAGAGCGACGCCGTTGGGCAGCGACGCGCCCGTGTAATCGAGCGACCAGTTTCCGGAGCCGTCGGCCACGGTTGTTCCGATCACGCCGACGCCGAAGCGCGTTACAGTCACCGTCGTATCCGGCGCCGAGGTTCCATGAATGACCAGCGTCGGATCGTTCGTCACGAAATCGCCCGCCGAAGCCCCGTTGTCGTCAGAGATCGCCGTGAAGACCGGCGCGGCTGGACCGAGCAGTGTGTCCAGGCTCGTGACTATGTTCGGAGTGGGAGGCGGCGCCATGCCGTCGCCCAGAAAGAAGCTCGGATGCGGCGGCTGATTGTAGGCGGTGTTCTGCCAGGCGATGGCCTCGCGGTATTGCCGGTCGTGCATCAGCGTGTAGATGCGCGACGTGGTCGGGATGGTGGTCGTGTAGATGCGCAGCGCCGCGTTGTTCCTCTCGCGCCAGATCACCTCTTCGCGCCAATCGCCGAGGATGTCGGCGCTCAAGCAGGGCGTGGCCTTCGTGCCATTGTTTGAAGCGATTTCGGGATTGGAAGCGGAATCGGAGAGCAGCGCGGTCGTGTTTCCCGCGAGCCAGTTCCATTTGCTGATCGTCGTGCCGTCGAGCAGTTCGCGCAGCAGGTCGCCGTCCCACCAGACGCCGAAATTGATCGACGGCTTGGTGGCCGAAATCTGCACTCCGCGCGGCCCCAACACGGCGTTCGGCGAGGACAACTGCGCGGTGTACATACCGCCGGGGCCGCGGCCGATGTCGCCCGATCCTTGTATGCCGAAGATCAGCGCCCCGGTCCGCGCGTCGCGGAACTCGGCGGCGTTCGCGCCATAATTGGTGGGGCTTTCGTGCGGTTGGAAAACTTCGAGTCCGGGCCGGTCGGGATCCATATCCGACATATGAAGCGCGTCGCCGTGAGCCAGGCCCGTCGAGAAAAGCCCGGTCCCATCATCATCGATGGCGCAAGCGCCGTACATAATCTCGTCTTTTCCGTCGCCGTCCACATCGCCGATGCTGAGCTGGTGATTGCCCTGGCCGCGCCAGGCGGCGTATTGATTCGGCGTGCCCGTGTCGCCGGTGTCGAAGGTCCAGACGTTGGTGAACGCGCCGTTACGCCAGTTCCAGGCCGCCAGCACGGTGCGAGTGTAATAACCCCGGGCCATAACGAGGCTGGGACGTTGGCCGTCGAGATAAGCGACGCCCGCCAGGAAGCGATCCACGCGATTGCCGTAATTGTCGCCCCAGTTGCTCACTGTGCCGCGAGGGACGATGTAGCTCGCGGTCGCCATAGCCGCGCCGGTCTGGCCGTTGAAGACGGTCAGGAATTCAGGCCCGTCGAGGACATAACCCGCGCTGTTGCGATAATCGGCGTTCGGGTCTCCGATCACCGCGCCCACGCCGTCAACGGTTCCGTCTGCGGTCCTGCAGGCTACCTCGGCCTTCCCGTCTCCATCGAGGTCGTAAACTTGAAACTGCGTGTAATGAGCGCCGGCGCGAATGTTGCGACCGAGGTCGATGCGCCACAGCCGCGTCCCGTCGAGCTTGTAAGCGTCGAGGTAGACATTGCCCGTGTAGCCGGATTGCGAATTGTCTTTCGAGTTCGAGGGGTCCCATTTGAGGATGATCTCGTATTCGCCGTCGCCGTCGAGATCGCCGACGCTACAGTCGTTCGGGCTGTAGGTGTAATTCTCGCCGACGGGCGTCACGCCCGGCGCCGGAACCTGCAAGGGGATGCGCAGATATTGCCGGACGGGAGCGTTGGCAGGCAGCGTGAAAGACGCGCTCGGCGATCGCTCGAGTCCGAAGACGATCGGACGCACGAAATAGGCGTTCGTCTGAGTGAGGTCCGCGCCGCTGTCAACGAAGTTTGTCGCGCCCGTAATCGGAGTCGCGTTGAGAAGCGCGGGCGATCCCCCGCCCGTTGAGCGATAGAGATTGTAGGCGGTGTCCGGCGGATCGGTCCCCAACACGCGCCAGCTTATGAAAACATCCGTCGTCGTCGAACGGACGGCCACGACTCCGCGACCCAGATTCTCCATCAGAGACGGGCCTGTGACCGGCTGCTGCGTATGAGCCGTCCGCGCCATATAGGAGACCACTACGCAAAGGTACAAAATGCTTAGGATGGACGCAATCTTTGCTCTGTTCATCGTTACTACCCTCGAAGAAGGCTCCAACCACAGTGAGGCGCTTCGGTTGGCGCTTCGGTTGGAGATGAATGGGATGGAGAGGACGCGCGTCCTTGGGCGAACTGCAATCTCGGTTTGCGCAATCCTGCAAACTAACGGGCAATCACTGTCAACTTTTCAGGGCTTTTGTCGAAGATGATTCGAGACGAAACTGTAGGAATTCATCGTGATCGGAACAAGCCGGAAATTCCTCCGCGCATCTTATTCCATGATGCGGAACGAGGATCTTGCTATCACAACGACTTGACAGAACCAGGGATGATGCGAAGGTCGCTTAGTATTTCGCACCGCGGAACGCAGATAGCGGTTAGCAGGAGATTCTGCGCATCGTCGATGATGTCTCCGAGTTCCCCATTAAATACTTTACAACTCCCCGAATCAGCCGTAGATTTACCGCGCATTCGACATGAGCTTACAGTTTCCGGCAGCGCTTTTCGGCTGACTGCCCTATCCACTTGACAACTATAGCGGTTTGCAAATGCGTTTACGGGACGGCTAGCGGTACGGTACGGGGAGCGTCAGCGACCTGAGCATAGATCAAAAGGCCTTTTGATCTATGCTCAGGTCGCTGACGCTCCCCGTACCGTACCGGAGATCACGCCACTTTCCCGTACATGCAATCGCAATCCGCTCTAAAAGAGCATTTTGAAATGGCGCTGGCTACAACCGGGGCGGCGCCATTTCTTCTATATCGCTTCGTCCCGGCAATCGAAGTTCAACCAATTCCAAATCAGGAGGAAATATGACGGATTCGAGAAGATTGATAAGGGTGCTCTGCAAATTCCTGGCGTGCGTCGTTTTGGTATTCTCTGCTCTCTATCTCTCCAACAACGCATCAGGGTCGCAATCAACCTGTTGCGACCAATGCGTGCAACGATTCAACAACTGCGATGCGCACTTTCAGATATGCTGTCGAATCTACAATGCATGCATTCAACAGTGCGGAGGCGCCTGCGCGCCGATGAACTGCGTCATCGATTAATTCCGAAATCGGCGCGATTCCGCACGCGACGCGAAGAATAAACGGGACCTGCGGAATACAGCTGTTTTCATGTGGATGGATAGCCACAGAGCACACCGCAGGGCACAGAGGACATAATGATTTCTCTGTGCCCTCTGTGTGCTCTGTGGCTAACAGTCTTTATACATTTGAAAACCAGTTTAAATGGAACACGCGGAATGTTTCTGTTTAGTTTCCGCGTGTCCCGCGTTTCGATTTTACTGGCTTTCTATGGCCCCAATATCCGTCCCGCTTGGGGTTCCGGCGTTGATGAGGTCGCTTCCTGGCGCGAGCCTCAGGAAGTTGCCGAGGTTGATGCTGCCGTCGGCGTTGCGCGTCACGGTGGGCGTGAGGCTGACGAAATCGGCCGCGCTCACGACCAGCCCTTTGGCGTTGACGCTGACGCCGTTTTTCCACCAGCAGTTGGTGCTGGAGACGTCTGTGCCGGTGGTATGGTCGCTGTTGGTCCCCTGGAAAGAGAGGTTGTTGGTGAAGACGTGCGTGCCGGTATCGAATTTGATGTTTTCTTGGCCGTTGTTCAACGACGTGTTGTTGGTCACCGTGATGCTGCCCGGGTTGCTGTTGAAGGTGATGCCGTGCTTCTTGTTCCCGAAGGCTATCGAGCGCCTGATGGTGTGATTGACCGGAATACCATCGCCGCCAAGTTTGAAGCCGTTGCCGTCGCTGGCGGTGGTCGTGCTGCCGGTCGAGAGCCTGCCGTTGTTGTAGGAGATGCAATTCTCGATGGTCACGGGGCTGATCGGGCCTGTGTCGGTCTTGGTAAAGAGGTCCCAGCCGTCGTCAATGTTGTTGTGCGCGATGCAGCCGCGAAAGACGTTGCCCGGCCCGGTCGTCAGCTTGCATGCGAATCCGTCGGCGTCCTCGCCGTTGTCAGGGTCGAAGTTGTCGAAGGAATCGCAATTGAGGATCAGGTTGTTGGCGGGCCATTCGCTCTGCGGGGCGCTGGACGAGTGGCGACTCAGTTGTAGCCCGGAGTCGCGGTTATGGTGCGTAACGCAACGCTCGATGGTGTTGTTGTTGCCGCCGATGAAGATGCCGTTGTCGCCTGCGCCCGTCACCTCCAACCCGCGGAGGCGCCAGAAGAAGCCGTTGAGCTGAAGGCCGCGATTGCTCGAAGAGAACGACTGCGCCGAGAAGTCCAGGATCGGCCTCTCGCCATTAAACGCGAAGATGTTCTTTGGCTGGCTGGCAGTCCCGTTGTTGCCGCGGGCGATGGTGATCGTGGCCGAGAAGTTATAGGTTCCACCGCGCATCTGGATGGTCTGCCCCGGCTGTATGCGAGTGATGGCCGCGGTCAGCGTGGTCGGCGCGTTAATCGTGCCGGGATTCGAGTCGGTCCCGTTCGGCGCAACAATAATGTCCCCGGCCGACGACTGTTGCGGCGTCGCGCTAGCCTGGTTCGAATTGCCGCTTTCGCCTGCAGAGTTCACCGCCGAAACCACGAAGAAATACGTCGTCCCGTTGGTCAGCCCGGTGTTGGTAAAACTTGTCGAGGTCACGCCGCTGGCGACTGTGCTGTAAGGCCCGCCGCTCGTGGTCGAGCGCTTGACGTTGTAACTGGTCGCCCCCGACGAGGCGTTCCAACTCAAAGAGACCTGCCCGTCGCCGGGAGTGGCCACCAGATTAGTCGGCGCGGGGGGCACGGATAGTTGTGGCGTCGCGCTGGCCTGGTTCGAATTGCCGCTCTCGCCCGCAGAGTTCACCGCCGTGACTACGAAGAAATATGTCGTGCCGTTGACGAGTTGGGTGTTTGTGAAGTTTGTGGCCGTGACGCCGGTGGCGATCGTCGTGTAAGGCCCGCCGCTCGTGGTCGAGCGCTTGACGTTGTAGCTGGTGGCGCCCGTCGAGGCGTTCCAGCTCAAAGAGACCTGCGCGTTGCCGGGAGTGGCCACCAGGCCGGTCGGCGCGGGCGGTGGGCTTCCACCCCCTCCTATTGACGTGACGAGAAAATCGTCGAACGAAGCGCTGGCGAAAAATGTCGCCCCGCCGATGATTCCGGCGGTGAATTCACTATCGGAAGCCGTCAACTGCTGCGTCCCGTTCACGAAACCGGTGAGCGATGAGCCGTTCACGTCTATTCGCAGCGTGTAAAACGTCCCCGTGGAAAATGTGAATGACTTCGTCGCCAGGGTGATCGGCGAACTTCCCGCGCGTTTCCCCAACAGCAGGCGATTCCCGTTCTGTAGCGCCAGGAAGTAGTAGTGATTCGAGTTCACCACACGCGCCATCACGCCAACATAGCGATCGGCGCCGTTGAAGGCAATCGGCTTCACGCGGGCCTGGATCGAGATGTTGGTCCACGACGGCGACCCGGCCCTGGCGTTGGAGTCGGCGCTTGTGCCCGATTGCCTGTAGGCCAGCGACCCGTCGGTCACAATCGACCAGGTCCCGCTCGACCTCGTCCAACCGTTGTCGTTACCGTCCTGAAAGTCGTCGCTGAATAATTGAGTCTGAGCTGATATTCCATAGCCAATGAGGATCGCGAATAGCGCTCCTGCGGTAATCAAAACTATATTTTTTCTAGCGCGAATTACGCTGCTGATCATGGTCTCACCTCCGTCCCCGGCGCCGCCTTTCCTCCGGCGGGCCGAGGCGCTTTGTTGTTAGTTAATGGGAATTACTCGTCCGATTTTCGACTAATTGTCTCAATGTGTAACTAATTGTTCGCAATAATCTGTCCTGTCGGACCCTTTCCACCAAACGCCTGATGTAAAAGATGAAATGATGACCAAAGATCGGAGTAGAACCTGTCTTGGGGAGATTTAGCAGGCTCAATAAATACAGCCATTCCGTATGATTACAAAAACGACCGGGTAAAAAACCGGCCTTCTAGCCGAAGCGTCATCTTTCCCGAACCGGCGCACAGAGACGCCCGACCAACCACAACCTTCAATACCCTGATGCGTGGAGCCGAGATTTGTCTTAACAAGTGTCAAATACCCCGACTCCACATTGTTTGTCAACGGTCTTTTGATTCAGGGCAAAAAAAATGCGCCGGACATGTCGAGCGACATGCCGGCGACAAATGGTTAGATCCGTGTCTAAACCGGACTAACAGACTTTAGTACGGAAGAAATTGCCACAGAGCCGCAGAGCCACAGAGACATAGAGCAGAAGGAGAAAAGAGGCTTCCCCGACAATCTCTTTTCCTCCCTGCCTCTGTGGCTCTGTGGCTCTGTGGCATCATTTGCCGTCCTCCACAATGAGGCGCGTCTCAACGCTGTTGGCGCGGATTTCCGGCGCATACATCGCGTGGCCGATGACCGGCAGGGCGTGGAATCTGCCGGGCGTTTCGGCGCGCAGTTGGTAGCGAATCTCCCAGACGCCTTCGGGGAGCTTATCAATGAATAGGGCCACTTTGCGGTCGCGCAGTTCCTGATAGACCGGGCGCCGCCTGCCTGTGTAATTGGCGTTCACTTCGGGCGAGAGTTCGCCTTGATCTTCCGAGTCGTCGAGGACTTCGGGGTAAGCGGCGAACTTGCGCGCCGCCGCGCCAGACTTCAACTCCCTGGCCTGAAGCGACGCGCCGCTGCGAAGCTCGACCGCTTCCAGGCCCCCGGGCTTGAGGTCTTCGAAGAGCAGGTATTCATAGTTGTTCTTCGCCTCGATAGTGATCACGGTTTCGACGCGTTCGCCGCTCGCCACCGTCTCGCCATTGCCCAACAATTCCCTTTCGTAGACGTAGCCTTTGAGCAGTGTCGGGCGCGCGACCAGTTTGTAGTACTGGCGGCGGACGAAAATTTCATTGCCCGCCTCCGTGACCGGCTCCTCGCGGCTGAAGAACTGCGCCTGCGCCGAGAAGTAGATCGGCCCATGCCCGCCGAGGCGCCTGATCCGGATGTCGTTAGCGCCGTCGGCCAGCAGCTCGCGGTGGAGATTGTGTATCTCGAACATGCTCGGCGCGCTGAGCGCGTCGGCGGCCGTGACCTTGTTGGCGGCGACGCGCTGGCCGTTGACCAGCAGTTCGTATTCGAGGTCGGAGGCGATCTCGCCGCTCGCGCGGAGATACTCGTTGAGCGTGAGCACGGTGATCGCCGTGTCGCGTGTGTTGCTCCACTGCGCGCCGCGACGGTTTTTGACCAGCCAGTTGGTTACCGGCTCGATCAGCTTGTGGTGTGGTTCGATGGCGAGCAGCGCCCGCAAGGCGAAGGCCGTCGCCTCGACGCCTCCGTCCGACCACCGCCAATAAATTCCATCTTCGCCCCAATGCGCCGCGCTGATCGCTTCCGGCTGAGTCCGGGTCGGCGTCGTTTGAATGATCGAAGTATCGGGCGCAGTATCCATCTTTACTCCGTTCTCCAGATTGCGGACGAGCGTCGTCGCCCGGTCGCGGTAGCCGAAGTAATGGGCGCTCAGCGCCAACAAGGCGCGCGTGTAGGCGTTGAGCTTTTCGCGGTTCGCCCACAGGTTGTCGAACGCCCTGGCTTGGAACGGGCCGACTTCGCGTCGCTTCGATGAAGCGTGATAGGCCGCGAGCGCGTGCAGCATCCACGACTGCCGGTCGTAGTTGGCCTCTTCCTCGACGATTTCTTTGTCGAGGAAGTTTGCGCCACGCTCCAACGCGTCCGTTTTTATTTGGACGCCGGCGTCGCGCGCTAGCGTCAACCCCCATACGACGTATGCCGTCATGAAGTGATCGCTATCGCCTTCCTTCCACCATCCCCAGCCGCCGTCGGAATGCTGAAAGTTGTACAAGCGGTCGAGTCCTTGCCTGATCATCTCGTCGAGCAGTTGAAGATTCTTTTTGCCTTTCGGATGCGTTTTATCAGCGTGTTCCGGCTCGACGCCGCCGAACGCTTTGTTCATAACGGTCTCGGCGTTGACGCCGAGATCTTTGAGCGTCTTGGCCGTGATGGCGGCGGGCAGAAATCGGCTCATCGTCTGTTCGACGCAGCCGTATGGATAGTCGATCAGATAAGGCAAAGCGTCGAGCATCGTCACGGCCATACTAGGCGCTATTTGAACAGTGAGCTTGGTCGTTTCGGGATTCCGCTCTTTGGGCAGATCGAGTTTGATAGTGACGTCGTCGCCGCGCAGCTTGCCGGATCGGGCGATCAGTTTTTCGACGCCGTGTTCATGGACGATAAAATCGCGCTCCATCGCATCGGCATGCTTGTCGCCGCGCGCCGTGACCTTGAGCTTCGCGGCGCCGGGTTGTTGCGCCGCGATCACCCAATCAACGCGAGCCTCGCCGTTGGCTTTCACTTCGACGGGCCCCTGTTCGCCTTTGACCGGCTTGCCATCGGAGAGGAAGCCTGTAATCGTCACGCCTTCCGCCTGCAATGATGGCGCGACGGTCATCGCCTGGTCGGTGTTGTTGTTGATGACTGCCGAAACCGTCGCCAGATCGCCGGCGACGAAGAAGCGCGGCGCCTGCAGGCGCACGATCAACGGTTGTTTTGTGCGCGCAGTGGCAGAAGCGACGCCGAATTGATTGCCCTCGGTCGCCACTCGCGCCGTCGCTTTCCAGCGTGTGAGCGAGTCGGGGAATTTCACTTTGACGACGGCTTTGCCGTCTTTATCGGTGACGACGTCAGGCTGCCAGAAGACCGTCGAGCGAAAATCGCTGCGAACCTGCACGGCCGGCTCTTGTCCTGGCGCCAGAACAATCGCAGAGCTCTTTGGCGCGATTACCGCGTATTCCTCAAGGCGCCCGCTGAGGCGCGCAAAATTAGCGTCGGCTCTGCCGTTCAGTGGCATATCGGCAACTTCTCCGAGGCTTAATCTATCCACCCCTGTAACTTGGCCCCCCGGTACCCCCTCAGAAACCACTCCTCCGATACTGCCGAATTTGCCGTAATAATTTCTGCCTGCGCTCCCATATTCCGCCTTAAACGCCTGGGCGACCTCGTCCTTGTCTCGCAGCATAGAGATGCGCTCGCGCTCGTCGATTAACTTCTTATCCGCGCCTTCGACCAGCTTCGCATAACTCTTCTGCTGGAACGTGCTTTGAGTATGAACTAGCAACGGCCGCTTCGCGCCGTAGTAAAACTGTCGCGGGTCTCCGGCGTAGTCCTGCTGGATGTAGTAGACCGACTCGTCCGCGAGTCCGAGCGCGACCTCGGCGGAGACCGGCCGGCCCTGATGATCGCGCGTTGTGACGGTGAGCGCGCCCTCTTCTCGCGGTTCGTATTGCTCGCGGTCGGGTCTCACTTCGACTGTGAGGAAACTCTGCGCCGGGGGAACGATGATCTGTTTGGCGTCCGTGAAAACCTGGCGGTCGCTGACCATCACCGCGCTCAGGAAAACGTTGGGCGTGTGCCGCTCTTCAATCGGAACCTCGATCAGCTTGACCGTGCCGGTGAGATGGACGAGTTGGTAACTATGCAGGTCCTCACTCTCGACGCTGAAGAGAACGTAGCGATCCGGCGCCGGGGCGTGCAACATCACCGGGGCCTTCTGCCCGGCGCGAAACGTGTCCTGATCGACAATGATTTCGAGGCCGCCGTGGCGATAGCCCAGCTCGGTCGTCGCGTTCGCCGCCACCCACACGGCGGTCTCCGCTCTGATCGGCGCTGCGCCTTTGTCGGGGCTGCTCCACGCGACGCGGTAATAGCCTTCGCGTTCCGGCGTGAAGCTGAATTCAGCCTCGCCCTCGGCGTTGGTCTTTACGTTCTGAGTGAGGACGTCGTCGCTCTGATAGCCGCGGAATTTGAGCCGCCACCCCCCGCCGCCACGCGGGGACGTAGGAGGAAACGCGCCCTTTTCGCGCAGCTTCTTCAACTCAGCGCCTTTCACTTCCCGGCCGCTCGGATCTAGCCAGATTTCATCCCAGGTGTCGCGCGTGACTTTGACGGTTCCCTCGACCTGCATCGGTTGGTCGTTGGCGTCGAGCGCCTTGAGATCAATCGCGACCTTGTCCTGCGGGCGATGGAGGCTGTGTTTGGCGCGCGGGTAGACGTAATAACGTTGGCGCGTGACGCGTACCGAGCCGCTGCCGACTATCTCGCGGCGCGAGTTGTCTGTGACGCGCGCCTCGATGTAATACTCGAAGTCCTGCTGAACGTCGCGCGGGGTGTCGAATGCGAGTGTCGCGCGGCCGGCGGCGTCTGTTTTGATCTTCTCGCGCTTAATGACCTGGCCTTGCCGTCCGCCGTACCAGTACCGCGGCGAGAGGTCTTCGTAGTACCACGCGAAATCGCGCTGCGGATACCACCAGTGATAGAACGGATTTTGATGGACCAGGATTTCTACTGTCGCGTTGGCCACCGGGCCGCCGAAGTAATAATCGGACTGGACGTTGACTTCGACCTTGTCGCCCAGACGAAAAGCCTTCTTGCGTCCGTTCTCCTCCTGCGTTTGAACGCTGACCTGAAACTCCGGCAGCTTGTACTCTTCCAACCTGAAGAGCCTGGCGGCGCCGATATAATTCTTACGGCCCGCATCCCAAAAGTCGATCCGGTATTCGCCGAGCGGCATGCTTTCGGTCAATTCCAGCGAACCCCACGCGCTGCCGAAGGCGTTCAACTCCGCCTTGCCCTCTTTAACTCTGGCGCCGCGCGGATCGTAAATGTCGAATACGATGGTTTGATTTGCAGGCGTGGAGTAGACCGAATCCTGATATTTCCGGGCGATGAACTTCCACTGCGCGGTTTCATTGGGCCGGTAAGCGGGCCGGTCGGTGAAAGCGTAGATGCGCCAGGGTTGTCGATCGCGATAATTGACCTGGCTGTAACCGGCGCTGAACGCCTGGCGATTGTCGCCGGCGGCGACGGCGATGAGCTGGCCGCGGTGTTGAGCGTCGGCCAGATCGAACAGCGCAATGCCGTCCTGATTGGTCTCTTTGAGGCTTTCACGCCATATCCATTCATTGCCGTTGGAGTAATTCTCTCCGAGCTTTACCGTGGCTCTCGCCAGCGGCGCGCCGGTCAAAGCGTTGCAGTAATAAGCGAGCGCCTGTTTGCCTGAAGCCTTGAGAACGAGCGCAGTGTCGGTCACCAGAAGCAAATCGCGCGCGCTGACGCTCCCGTTCCTGGCCTCGATCACATAAGCCCCCATGGGAAGTTTCCCGTTCAGCCGGATCGTCTCCTGACCGGGCCGGTAATCTCCCTTGTCGCCTGTTTCTTTGACCCACGATTGCAGCGATTTGCTTCCCGAGAGGTTGATCTGCTGGATCCAATAGCCCGCGTCGGCTTTTTTGCCAGAGAGTTGAAGATCGCGCGGGAGGTTCACCGGATAGAGAGCCAGCGCGACCTGCTTCACGTTGCGCCAGTTGAGATAGAACTGGATCTCGGAGTCTGGGAGGAAGACGTTGGTCGCGCTGACGCTGATCGCGGGTTTGGTGATGTTCTCGATCTGCTGCTGAGCCTGATCGTAGTAGCGCGTCTCGCCCTTGCCGTATTCCGTCACGAGGCGGCGGAACAATTCCAGCGCCTTCACATAATCCTGCTCCTGACGCCAGCCTCCATTGTCGAGCGGGATGTAACGGCCCTGTTGCGTCATCCATTCGGCGTAGTGATAGAGCGCGTCGTCATACCATTCGTTCCCCTTGCCGGCTTTGATCGCAGCCTCAAACTCCTCAGGCGCCCGTTGCATCTGTCTATAATCGCCGCCCCGATAACGCATCGTCATCGCGATCAGGTAATGCGCGCGCGCGCGGTCGGTGTCGTTCCGGGCGATCTTGAGCACGTTGTCGAGAATCTCGACCGGCGCATAATTACCGTAATAGCCGTAGTAATAATACGGCTCGGCCTCAGGTTGCGTCATTGTCCAGACGATCTTCAAGTACCGGGCGCGCCCCAGATCGAGGTCTTTGGTTCCGGCCCACCAGTCGAGCGCCTGCTGATAATGCGGCCACGCCTGTCCCCAATTCCTCGCGTCGCGCCGCGTCCACCACAGATCGCCGAGCGATTCCTGCGCCTCGGCCCAAACCCGGTCGTGATCTTCCGTCCGCCGCCGCTCGCGGATGAGCGATTCAAGCTGCCTCTGCGCCGTCTCGTACTTCGTCGTGTCGGCGGTCTGCGTCGCCGCCTGCGCACGCCACAGAGTGTCGGCCAGACGGAACTCTACCCACCGCGACTCTTCGGGCTGAAGCTTGACGGCGCGGGCCTTGAGATAAAGCTCGCGCGCCTTGCTGTAGGAGGCCTCGGCATAGAGACGTTCGGCCTCGGTCTTCAAGGCTTCGTATGTTGGTTGCTGTGATCGGGGGGAGGCGAAACAGAGGAGCGAAAGCAGAATCAGCATGACGAGCGGTTTCATAAAGGCGTTACCCCTGCGGAAAGCCCTGGGTACGCATCGCTTCCAGCGTGCAGTCGTGGGCGGGAGACCCATTGGATGCCCGCAGCGGGTTTGGGGCCGGATGCGCGAGATTGCAGGCGATAATCACTTAACGCAAGCGCGGCGAATTCGGGAGCGTCTGCTTCAGATCAATACACCTTTCGCCGAGACTGCACGCTGGAAGCGATGCGTACCCAGGAGGCGATTTTCTTTGTTTCAAATGACGACGTGAACGATTCCTTCGATTGAACGAAGGCGGCGTCATATTTTGCGGCCGTAGGTAGAATGAGGAAAGAAGAACAGACAAAAAAATGTGGGACAGAAAAATAACGTAATTTCACTTTCGGGCGGCACCGGCCAGTTCGTTTTCGGCCCGCGCCAACAACTCGCGGACCTCTTCATCGGTCGTTTGCGAGAAGTCTTCGTACCACAGTCCGACGGCGTAAAACGGCTCCGGCGTGAAGCCGCAGACGACCTCGTCCACTTCGCCGCGAAGATCGTCGCAAGTCTGACTCGCGGCGACAGGGACCGCCACGACGACTGAGGCCGGCTGTTGCTGGCGCACCGCGAGCGCGGCGGCGCGCATAGACGAGCCTGTGGCCAGGCCGTCATCGACCAAAATCGTCACGCGGTCGCGCGGCGAACGCGCGGGGCGGTTGTCACGGTAAAGTCGCTCGCGCCGTTCCAGCTCCTGCTCCTCCCGTTCGGTCACTTCATCGATCAACTCGTCCGGGATGCGCAGATACTCGATCACGTCGCGGTTGAGAGTGCGCGCGCCACCCGTGGCGATCGCGCCCATCGCCAGTTCTTCGTGTCCGGGCACGCCGAGTTTGCGCACCACAAAAACGTCCAACGGGGCGTTCAAGGCCGTCGCCACTTCATAAGCGACCGGAACGCCTCCGCGCGGCAGCCCCAACACCAACGTGTCAGGCCGATTCGCGTATGCCGATAGTCGCTCGGCGAGGAATCGGCCTGCTTCAGTGCGATCCTTGAACCTCATCATTGTAATTCTCCTCAAATAGGTCCTACAGGTCCTATTTTTATTATGGCAAATCGTGTGCGGGCGGGAGGAACGAAGTCGCATTTAACATTTAAGCGGGATAATTCCTCGGGCGAGATCGGCACATTGATTGCTTCAAAATCAGATGTGGGACGGACTTTAGTCTGTCCCGGCTCAAGGACAGACTAAAGTCCGTCCCACGTTCCCGGAGATCGAGATGGTAAACCAAGAGATTGCGGAAATATTCGATCACATGTCGCGCGCGCTCGCCTTCAAAGGCAAGGATCGTTTTCGCGCGCTGGCCTACGAGCGCGCCGCCGGCTCTCTCAGAGGTTTGGATCGAGACGTGATCGGATTGGCGCGCGAGAAGAAGCTCGAGGATATCCCCGGCGTCGGCCGCGACCTTTCGGAGATGATCGAGGAGTACATCAAGACCGGCCACATTCGCCGCTGCGAGCGGGAGTTGCGCGCAGTCCCTGGCGACTTGATTGAGATGATGGACATCCCCGGCCTCGGGCCGAAGACGCTGGGCCTGCTTCACGAGAAGTTTCGCATCAAAAATGTCGATGACCTCCGTCGCCTGATCGAGAAAGGTTCGCTCGCCAAGCTGCGCGGGTTCGGCGATAAGAAGATCGAGAATCTCCGACGCGGGATCGAGTTGTATCAATCGAGCAAACAGCGACGGCGACTGGGCATGGTCTTGCCGCTGGCCGAAAATTTGGCCGACGAGGCGCGCAAGATGAAGCTGGTGGAGCGCGCCGATCTGGCCGGCTCCATCCGCCGCGGCCTGGAGACCATCGGTGACATCGACCTGCTCATCTCCTCGCCCAATGGCGAAGAGGCGCTGCGCGAGTTCGTCAAGCTGCCCGCGATCAAACGTGTGACCGCGCTAGGCGAGACGCGCGCGAGCGTGCTCATCGAGGGCAATCTGCAAGTGGACGTTCGAGCCGTGCCGAAAGAGTCGTACGGCGCGGCCCTCCAATATTTCACCGGCTCCAAACAACACAGCGTCCACCTGCGCACGATAGCCCAAAAACAGGGGCTGAAAATCAACGAATACGGCGTCTTTCGCGGCGACAAGCGGATCGGGGGCGAGAAGGAGGAGGACACTTACCGCGCGCTGGGAATAAAAATGCCGCCGCCCGAATTGCGCGAGGACCGCGGCGAGATCGAGGCGGCCACGGAAGGCGATTTGCCGAAGCTGATCGAAGAGGGCGATCTGCGCGGCGATCTGCACACGCACACGACCTGGTCCGACGGCCGATCGAGCCTCGAAGAGATGGTCGAAGCCGCCGCGAAACTCGGCCTCGAATACATCGCGATCACGGACCATTCGCCCTCGGCGCGCATCGCGAACGGGCTGGACATAGACCGGCTGGAGCGGAAGATCGAAGAGGTCGAGGCGCTGAGGAAGAAGAGGGGCCGGCGCAAGCCGCGCGTCCTGATGGGCGCCGAAGTCGACATCCTCCCCGACGGCAGGCTCGATTACCCGGACGAGGTTCTGGCGCGTCTGGATGTGGTGGTGGCTTCGCTGCATGGCGCGTTCCGCCAGAGCAAGGACCGAATGACCGGGCGGCTTCTCGACGCCATCGCCAACCCTTACGTACACATCATCGGCCATCCGACGACGCGACTCCTGGGGAGCCGTGAGCCGGTGGAGTTCGATTTCGAGCGAGTCGTCGAAGCGGCCGCCAAGGCCGGCGTGGCGCTCGAAGTGAACGGGTCGCCGAGCCGCCTCGATTTGAACGACGTGATGGCGCGCGCGGCGAGCGAGGCGGGCGCGCCGCTCGCGATTGATTCCGACGCCCACAGCGCCGCACAGCTCGAACAAACCCGCTACGGAATCCTTCAGGCGCGGCGCGGATGGGTCGAGGCCCGCTCGGTCGTCAACACCTTGCCATGGCCGGAATTCAGCCGCTGGCTGCGCCGGCGCCGCAAGGAGCGCGCCGCGCAGTAACGAATTATGGTCTTTGAATAAATAATGTAACAGCGCAGCCCGCGAACGCGGGCGGCAGCATAGAGCCTTGTCATTACCCACATTTTGACGCGTGCTTAGCCCGCGGATGCGGGCGTCAGCATGGAGCCTGGGGTGGAGCGTTAGCGGAACCCCAGGAACATGGCGTAAACGCACATCAAGCCCGCGAAGCGGGCGGCAGCTTTTTGTTATTCGCCATTTCGTCATTATTGAGATTGAGCCAATGGCTGTCGCCCGCATCCGCGGGCTTGCGCGATAAATGCTGGACGTACCTGGGGTTCCGCTGCGCTCCACCCCAGGCTCTACTCTAACGCCCGCATCCGCGGGCTAAGATACAACATACGCGCTTTGTGTAAAAAATGTGGGTAAAGACAAGGCTTTATGCTGCCGCCCGCATTCGCGGGCTGAGATTGCGGCGCCGATTGTTACATTTATTTCTCAAAGACCATTATTCGTTACTACGCGGTAACTATGCGGGTTGCGCCGAAAGGAGCGAAGTTCAGATGTCAGGCCAAACGTGGACGTGGGTGGGATTCATCCTGTTCGTGTTGGCGATGCTCGCCCTCGACCTGGGTGTTTTCCATCGCAAGTCGCACGAAGTGAAGATCCGAGAGGCGCTGGCCTGGAGCGGCGTCTGGATCATACTGGCGCTGCTCTTCAATCTGGGCGTATATTACTGGCGTGGGCCTGAGCCGGCGCTCGCATTCCTGACCGGCTACCTGATCGAGAAGTCGCTCAGCGTAGACAACATCTTCGTCTTCCTGCTGATCTTCACTTATTTTCGTGTGCCCCTCCGTTACCAGCATCAGGTGTTGTTCTGGGGGATTCTGGGCGCGCTCGTCATGCGCGCGATTCTCATCGTTCTCGGCATCTCACTTATCCAGCGCTTTCACTGGGTGATCTATCTATTTGGCGCCTTCCTCATCCTGACCGGCGTCAAAATGGCCCTGGAGAAAGATAAGGAGATTCACCCCGAAAGGAATCCAGCGCTCAGGCTCTTCCGCCGATTGGCGCCGGTGACGGATGACTATCGAGAGGGCAAGTTTTTCGTCAAACAAGGGGTACGTTACTTCGCCACGCCGCTGTTTATCGCGCTGCTGGCGGTGGAGACGACGGACCTGATCTTCGCCGTAGATTCGATCCCCGCGATTTTGGCGATCACACTGGACCCGTTCATCATCTACACCTCGAACGTCTTCGCGATTTTGGGCTTGCGGGCGCTCTATTTCGTCCTGGCCGGCGTGATGAAGTTATTTCACCACTTGCGTTACGGACTGTCGGCGATCCTCGTCTTCGTGGGCGCCAAGATGCTGCTGGCCGACTTCTACAAGATTCCGGTGGGCCTCGCCTTGGGCGCAGTCGCCGGGATACTCATCATCTCAGTGATAGCCTCAATGGCGTTCCCGCGCAAAGAAGTGGGCGCGAGTGACGGCTCTAAACCTCCGCAGTAACGGTGAGCGATTGTTTGAAACAATTATTGAGCTTCAGGCGCCAGCTTTACAACGATTGCCAATGTGGCGTCCGAGCAGGCGCCCGCCTTCTAGGTTGCGGCAGCGACCAGCTGAACCTAGCCCGGCTTTGAAAAGCCAATGAGGTTAAGTTAGGCATCTGGCGCGATTAGTGGCGCGGACTTTAGTCCGCGCGCCAGCCATCAGCGCGGACTAAAGTCCGCGCCACTGATCGCTAACTTAACCTCATTGGCTTTTCAAAGCCGGGCTAGGTTCAGTCGCCGCTCGCGCGACGGAAGAGGTGTTGTCATATTTATTTCTCAAAGACCATAACGCCGGCCCAGAGGATTTTCATTGGAAATCAACTACGAAGAAACCTGGCGCCATCCTTGCGATCTGAATCTTCGGTTACGACTATGATTTCTGTATCACCAGATGAAGCGGGACAAATCACGCAGGCCGGGCGATTGGCGGCGTTTGTCGTGCGGGCGTCGTATGACGATCTCTCGGAGGCGGCTCGCTGTCATCTCAAGATCCGAATCCTGGACAGCATCGGTTGCGCCATTGGCGCTTTAGAAGGAGAGCCTATCAAGTCGCTCCAGGCGCAGATCGGAGATTTCGGCGGCAATGCGCGCTCCACTTTGATCGGCGGCGGTCGAACGTCTCCCGATCAGGCGGCGTTCTACAACGGCGCGCTCGTGCGCTATCTGGATTTCAACGACAGTTACCTGGCCAAAGGAGAGACCTGCCATCCGAGCGACAATTTGGGCGCGACGTTGGCGGCCGCCGAGTACGCGCGCCGTGGTGGGAGAGCGCTCATGACAGCGCTCTCCGTGGCCTACCAGGTACAGTGCCGGTTGAGCGACGTGGCGCCGGTGCGCGCAAGAGGGTTCGACCACACGACGCAAGGGTCTTTTGCGGTCGCCGCCGGAGTCTCAAAAGCTCTAGGCTTGGATGAGGCGCGGATCGCCAACGCAATCGCTATCTGCGGGACGGCCTTCAACGCCCTGCGCGTCACCCGCACCGGCGCGCTCTCACACTGGAAAGGGTTGGCCTACCCCAACACCGCGTTCGGTTGCGTTTACGCCACTTTCCTAGCGATGCGTGGCGTGACGGGGCCGCCGGAGGTCTTCGAGGGTAATAAGGGCTTTATGGAGACCATCTCCGGCCGCTTCGAGATCGACTGGTCGCGCGAAGACCTGGAGCGAGTGACGCGAACGATAGTCAAAAAGTACAACGCCGAAATTCACTCCCAATCGGCCATCGAGGCCGTCCTGGAGCTTAAAGAGGAGCATGGCTTCATCGCCGCCGAGGTGGCGCGGGTCGAGATCGAGACTTTCGACGTGGCCTATCACATCATCGGCGGAGGCGCCGAAGGCGACAAGATAGTCGTCCGGACGAAGGAGGAGGCTGATCACAGCCTGCCGTACATCGTGGCCGTCGCCATTCTCGACGATCAAGTTATGCCCGAACAGTACAAGCCCGAGAGAATCGAACGTCCTGACGTTCAGTCGTTGCTCCGCAAAATCCGCGTGCGGCCCTCGACCGATTACAGCCGGCGGTTCCCCGAGGAGATGCCGTGCCGCATCACGGTCGCGCTCAACGACGGCCGAATCTTGACGAAAGAGAAGCGGGGCTACGAAGGCTTTCTCAGTCGTCCGATGAGTTGGGAGACGGTGACGCGCAAGTTCGAGCGCTTGAGCGCGCCCTACGCCGATCGGGAGTTGCGCCGCGTAATCATTGACGCGGTCGCCAATTTGGAGGCGATTCAAGTAACCGATCTGACTCGGCTGCTGAGTGAGGTTAAAAATCGGAGTAACAAATAGTGGGACAGACTTTAGTCTGTCCGTAACCAATTCATACTACGGACAGACTAAAGTCTGTCCCACTCTTGGTCGCTCCGACTGAGGAGGAATCGACCATGAATCGAGAACACAATAACGCTGACGAACGGGCGTTCGCTTTCTTACAACTCAACGAGCGCCAGACGAAGCCGCGGGAGCGCGGCGTGACCGAGATACGCGGGCCGTATTACACGCCGATGGGCAAGCGCTATCTGCAGGACGTGCTGGAGACGATGGGGGCTTATGTGGACAGCCTCAAATTCGCCGGAGGCTCCTTCTCGCTCATGCCGCGCAGGGCGGTCAAAGAGCTGATAGACCTCTGTCACAAACACCAGGTGATGGTCTCGACCGGAGGCTTCATCGAGCGCGTCCTGGCGTACGGCGCGGAAGCCGTTGACCGCTACATCCGCGAGTGCCGGGAGTTGGGCTTCGACATCATCGAAATCTCCAGCGGCTTCATCACGACGCCGATGGAAGACCTCCTGCGGCTGGTTGAAAAGACACAGAAGACGGGGCTCAAAGCCAAGCCGGAAGTCGGCATCCAGTTCGGGGCCGGCGGGGCCACCGCCATAGCCGAATTGGAGGCCGAAGGGACGCGCGACGTGGAATGGGCTATCTGGCAGGCGAAGCGTTTTCTGGAGGCCGGGGCCGACATGCTCATGATCGAATCGGAAGGAATCACCGAGAACGTCAAGACTTGGCGCACCGACGCGGTCGCTAAGATCATCAACGCGCTCGGCCTGGAGAAGGTCATGTTCGAGGCCGCCGACCCGGAGGTCTTCGCGTGGTACATCAAGAACTACGGCCCGGAGGTGAATCTCTTCGTAGACCACAGCCAGATCGTTCAGCTCGAAGCCCTGCGCTCGGGCGTCTGGGGAACGAAAAGCCTCTGGGGCCGCGTCTTGACTTATAAAGGACACGATTCCGTCTGATTGCGTACTGATGAAAAACGCCTACGGGAGCATCATGAAAATGAGACTTATGGGACTTATATACCCTATGAGCCCTATAGGTCCTATTCACTCCACTTCCAGAAATTTTCCGCAGGAGGTATGAACATGGCTGAGTGTGAAGTTTGCGGCAACGATTATTATTTGGCCTTCGAGGTGATCACGGCGGGCAGGAAGCACGTCTTCGACAGCTTCGAATGCGCGATCCAGAAGCTGGCCCCGGTCTGCTCTCAGTGCGGCTGCAGGATCATCGGGCATGGCATCGAGGCCAAGAACACGTTCTATTGCTGCGCCAATTGCGCGCGCAAGGCCGGAGTCGCTCAGGCGAAAGACCACGTATGAGAGTGGGACAGACTTATGGTCTTTGAGAAATAAATGCAACCAGGCAATCCAGCGTAGGGGCAGACCTGCGTGTGGGGCCCCGAAGCGGCGGGTCCCTGGAGCCGGGGCCCCACACGCAGGTCTGCCCCTACTGTGGTTGCACTATTTATTCAAAGATCATTAGTCTGTCCCATTTAGCGCAACCGGCGCTTCTTCTGCATGGCGTACATCTTTTTGATCTCGGCGACGGTGGTCGCGTCTTCGGGGGATTTATCTTCGCGGATGAAGCCGACGACGCGGGGAAAACGCAGCGCGAGTCCGGCGCCGCTCTCGTCGCGAGCGCAGGTATGAACGGGCGAGCGCGTGATCTCGTCGGCGAGCACGGTCATGACGTATTGCGGCTCGACCCAGACGTCGGGGACGAGGCGCGAATCCACGCGCGCCGGTTTATCGGGGGCCGCCGCCTCGTCGAGCAACTCGCGCAGACGGACCCAATTCTTTTCGCTCAATCCGCTGCCCACTTTGCCGACGGTTTCGAAGCTGTCCGTCTTTTTATTGTAGACGGCGGCCAGCAAGGCCCCGATGCCCAGCCGCGCCCGCATCCCGCGCCCCCGCAGGTAGCCGACTACCGCCACGTCAATCGTGTCGCTCAGCTCGCCTCGGTAGGCGCGTTTGAGCTTGATCCAGTTGAAGTTTCTCGCCCCGGCCTCGTAGCGCGAGTCGAGGCGCTTAGCGACGACGCCTTCCAACCCGCGCTCGATCTGCTCGTCGAAGAATTCCTGAAGCTCGGAGGCGTCTTCGGTTACTACGCGCTCGACCAGGCGGACGCGCCCAGCCGGTTTGGCGGCTTTGGCCGATTTGGCCTGGGCGGATTGCTTGACGAGTTTCTCGAGGGCGGCGCGCCGCGTTCGATACTCTTGATTGATGTAATCCTTTCCGTCGGCGTAGAGCAGGTCGAAGGCCACAAAGACAAGCGGGAACTCGCGCGCCATCTCTTCGATCTTATATTTGCGCTTGCGCTGCGCGGTGACCTGAAATGGATGGAACTCGCCGGTGGCCTCGTTTACGGCGACGGCCTCGCCCTCGATTATCGCGCTTCGAGCCCGGACGCTCGCCACGACCGCCTCGGCGATGTCGGGGAACATGTCGGTCGTGCGTTCGAGGTTGCGCGAGAAAATCTCCACTTTCCGCCCCCTGAGATGAACCTGGCAGCGGAATCCGTCGAGCTTCGCCTCGACCGCGCAGCGCCCGAGCCGTTTGACGATGGCTTCGGCGTTCGGCAATCGCTCTGCCAGCATCATGCGGACCGGCGCGCCGACATGCGCCTTGAACTTCTTGAGGCCTCCCAGGCCGCGCTCGCGCAAAGTCTTGAGCGTCAGGCCGAGATCGGAGCAGAGGTTGTACGCCCGCTCTATCACGGCCCGCGCCTCCCTGGCGTCCGGCTGCAAACGGGCCACGGCCTCGATGATGGTGGGAGCGCCGACGCCGAGCCGCATGCGTCCCACGACGAAGCGCGCAATGTAGAGCGCCGAGAGCGGCGACACCGAGCCGATGAGCTCCGCCAACCGCTTGACCTTCTTCTCCGCGCTCCCTCGCCCGCTCGTCCGCGCAATCTCGAGCAGCGAGGAGTAGACTTCGGACACGGTCAACTTGCCGCGCGTGTTTTTCGGCGTCAGCCTCTGCGCGACCAAACCGAGATCGCCCAGTTCCTTGTAAAGTTTCGAGACCGCAGCTTCGGACTTTTTCGTGGCGGCGGCGACGGCGGCGGCGACCATCCGCTCCCCCATCCCGATGTTCACGGCCGCAAACGGCGGCCCCAATCGCGCTTCGAGCAGATAGGCGATTTCGGCGACCTCATCCTCGCCGGCCCGGCTGAACAATTCGCCGAGCAGCTTGTACATCTTCAGCCGCCCACTGGCGGCCTCCAATCGCTCGAAATACTTTGTAAGTTCGTCGAAATGCATATTAATAGGACAAATAGGACCTATAGGACTTATAGGTCCTATAGGTCCTATTATTGATGCAATCAGCAAGCCATGAGAAAAGACAAGATCCACATCGGATGCTCGGGCTGGAATTACAAGCACTGGCGGGGGCGCTTCTATCCGGAAGAAGCGCCGCTGAAGCAGTGGTTCGAGTTCTACGCCGAGGCGTTCGACACGGTCGAGATCAACAATACTTTCTATCAACTGCCCGCCGCTCAAACCTTCAAGGCCTGGCGCGAGCAGGCGCCGGAAGGATTCATTTACGCGGTCAAAGCGAATCGATACTTGACCCATCTGAAGAGGCTGAAAGACGCGAAGGCGCCGCTCAAGAGATTTCTGGATCGGGCCAGACTCTTGCGGGAAGATCTGGGCCCGATCCTCTATCAACTGCCGCCGCGGTGGCGTTTGGACCTGGAGCGATTGGAGTCTTTCCTGGACTTGCTGCCCGGAGACCTGCGGCACGTCTTCGAATTCCGCGATCAAAGTTGGATGGTCGACGAGGTCTTTCAACTGTTGGAGGAGCGTGGGGTCTCCTTCTGCGCTCACGACATGCCCGGACTGGATGTCCCGCGCCTGGCCGTCGGGCCGCTCGCATACGTCCGCTTCCACGGGGCGAGGGAGAAGTATCGAGGCGGTTATCCGGAACCGACGCTGCGGAGCTGGAGCAAGTGGATGGAACGACAGGTTCGGGCGGGAAAGGATCTGTACGTCTATTTCAATAACGACGCCGAAGCCCATGCCCCCCGCGACGCCCTGCGGCTAAAGCGAAAGGCGATAGTTCACTGAGCTAAAACCTACGACCTACAAAGCGGTACGGTACGGGGAGCGTAAGCCATTGGTTTCCCCACAAGTCAAGCGATGCATTTTCGTCCCGGAGGGACGATGGATATTAGCCGGCGCCGAAGCCCGGGCGTAGGCGCCGGAGTTGGACATAACCGATTTTGCGTCCCGGCAGGGACGCCGGACTGGG